>QWCV01000044.1_pt1 | contig 152527 bp, 152 predicted proteins | sample 1972621 | NCBI WGS metagenome assembly QWCV01 (sample SAMN09866699, study PRJNA288562) | Human gut metagenome isolate pre2_stool, whole genome shotgun sequencing... | isolation source: gut | host: Homo sapiens | place: USA: California | reverse complement strand
TTACCATTAATGGGTGTCCCTACTGGTAACAATTTTAACCACTTATGGGTGTCCCTACTGGTAAAGATTTTGACCACTTATGGGTGTCCCCACTGGTAACAAGAGTAACTATTAACAAAACTCTTGATTTTAATTCAATAATGTGATATTCTACATAAGTAAAAAGAATTAGGAGGTAATAATAATGGAATTAAAAGGAACAAAAACAGAACAAAACTTAATGACAGCATTTGCAGGAGAATCACAAGCAAGAAATAAATATACATATTTTGCTAGCAAAGCAAAAAAAGAAGGATATGAGCAAATTGCTGCAATTTTTCAAGAAACAGCTGATAATGAAAAAGAACATGCAAAAATGTGGTTTAAATTATTAAATGGTGGAGAAATTGGAACAACAGCTGAAAACCTAAAAGCTGCTGCAGATGGAGAAAATTACGAATGGACAGATATGTATGCTGAGTTTGCTAAAACAGCTAAAGAAGAAGGATTTGACCGTATTGCATATTTATTTGAAGAAGTTGCTAAAATTGAAAAAGAACATGAGGAAAGATACTTAAAACTATTAGAAAATGTAAAAGATGGAAAAGTATTTGAAGCAGGAGAAGTTAAAATATGGAAATGTAGAAATTGTGGACATATTGTTGTTGGGACAAAAGCTCCAGAAGTTTGTCCAGTTTGTGCACATCCAAAAGCATATTTTGAAATTAAAGCTGAAAATTATTAAAATTAAATAAAGATATAATAAAAACAAATTGGTTTATTTAGGCCAGTTTGTTTTTTTGCTATTGAAAAATTCAATTAAATGGTATATAGTAATATCTGAAAGGCGGTGTTAATATGACAATAAAGCAAACATTAGCAAAAGGAATGATAATATTAAAAAGCAACAATATAGACAGTCCAAAACTAAAAGCAAGATTACTATTACAATATGTATTGAAAAAAACAAGACAATATTTAATAATATATGACAATGAAGAAGTTGGAAAAAAAGAACAATGGGAGTATTTTGTTAATATAGACAAATTAGCAAAAGGAGTGCCATTGCAACATATAACACATACGCAAGAATTTATGAAAATGGATTTCTATGTAGATGAAAATGTATTAATACCAAGACCTGATACAGAAATATTAGTAGAAGAAGTTATAAACATAGCAAAAAGAATGGGTAAATCAAAAATTCTAGACTTATGTACAGGAAGTGGTGCAATAGCAATATCAATTGCGAAAAATGTACCCAATGCAGAAGTTTATGCAGTTGATATAAGTGAAAAAGCATTAGATATTGCAGACAAAAATGCACATAGATTAGAAGCAAAAGTAAAATTCATAAAATCAGATTTATTTAAAAATTTAAAAAATATGAAATTTGATATAATAGTTTCAAACCCACCATATATAAAAAAAGAGGATATTAAATTTTTAAGTGAAGATGTTCAAAAAGAGCCACAAATAGCGTTAGATGGTGGATATGATGGATTAGACTTTTACAGGAAAATTTCAAAACAAGCAATAGATTATCTAAAATTTGGAAGTTTTTTGTGTTTTGAAATTGGATATGATCAAAAAGATGAAGTAAAAGAAATTATAGATAAATTAGAACATTATAAAGGTACATATTGTAAAAAAGACTTATGTGGTAATGACAGAATAATAATTACTCAAGTTAATTGAGTGAAAGGAGAGCATATGTCATTTTCAACAGAATTAAAAGAAGAAATAAGTAAATTAGATAATCTTTCAAACAAAGAAGCTGTGAAATATGAATTGATAGGATATTTAATAAGTAGCAACATTTCTGAAGAAAAAAACAAAATAAAATTCAGTACAGAAAATGAATACAATATAAACAGATTTTCAAGGCTATTAAATAATATGGAAATATATAATTATGATATAGCAGTACAAGGAAATTTATTTGTTATAACAGTTAATAAAAGCATACTTGAAAAGATAGAAACAATTGAAAATCTAAATGCAGAACAAATAAAATGGCTAATTAGGGGAACATATTTGGGGTCTGGTTCAATAAATAATCCTGAAAAAAAATATCATGTAGAGATAGGAATTTCTAAAAAGAGTGATGCTGAAATAATAATCAATTATTTAAAAAAATATGATATTAAAAGCAATTTGACAGAAAAAAACGGAGAATATGCAATATATCTAAAAGATGGAGAGGAAATATCAAAATTTCTAGCTTTAATAGGTGCTAATAAGGCAGTACTTAAATTTGAAGAAATAAGAGTTCAAAGAGAAATGAATAATAAAATAAATAGAATTGTAAACTGTGAAACAGCCAACTTAAATAAAACAATTAATGCTTCGATAGAGCAAATTGAAGCAATTAAAAAATTAAAATCTAATAAAAAATTTGAAAAATTAGATGATTCTTTAAAAGAAATTGCAGAATTAAGATTAAAAAATCCTAATGCAAGTTTAATAGAATTAGGAAAAATGTTAAAACAACCTATTGGAAAATCAGGTGTAAATTATAGATTAAAAAAAATAATGGAGATTGCTAATGAAAAATAAAGAAATTGGTGTATATGTACACATTCCATTTTGTAAGCAAAAATGCTATTACTGTGATTTTATTTCATATTGTAACAAAGATAATTTAATTGATGATTATGTTAAAGCAGTAAAAAAAGAGATTAGAATGCAAAATATCCAATCACAAATTACAACAGTGTATATTGGAGGGGGAACACCATCATATATAGATAGTAAATATATTGTAGAAATTATTGAGGAAATAAAAAAGAAAAATATATCTAAAAGACCAGAGATTACAATTGAGGTTAATCCAGGTACTGTTACAAAAGAAAAATTAAAAAATTATAAAAAATGCGGTATAAATAGATTAAGTATAGGTTTACAAAGTGCACAAGATGAAATATTGAAAGAAATCGGTAGAATTCATAATTTTGAACAATTTTTAGAAACATATCAAATGGCAAGAAAAGTAGGATTTAAAAATATAAATGTTGATTTAATTTTAGGAATTCCAAATCAAAGAATTAAAGATTTGAAAAATAGTTTAGAAAAAATAATTGAATTACAACCAGAACATATATCTGTATATTCACTTATTGTAGAAGATGGAACACCTATTGCCAATAAGATTGAGAAAGGTGAGCTAGAGCTTCCAGATGAGGACACAGAAAGAAATATGTATTGGTATGTTAAGAATACTTTAGAATTGAATGGATATATACATTATGAAATTTCTAATTTTGCCAAAAAAGGTCGTGAATCAAAACATAATAAAAATTGTTGGAATCAAAATCAGTATTTTGGTTTTGGGGTTGCAGCACATTCTTATAGAGATATTACAAGATATTCGAATACAGAGAAAATAGAAGAATATATTAAAAATGTTATGACTGAAAGATTAGATAGGAATAGGATTATTCACGAAATCCAAAAGGAATATGATGCTGAAAAAGAGTACATGCTTCTTGGATTACGTAAAATAGAAGGTATAAATATAAGCGAATTTAAACTTAAGTTTGGAGATAATCCAATTTATTTATTTAGAAATGAATTGAAAAAATTGACTGATGAAGGTTTGATTATAGTTGATGAGGATTATATTAGACTTACCAATAAAGGTATTGATTTGGCAAATTTAGTTTGGGAAGAATTTGTGTAAAATATGAGATAAAATTTGTTAGAAAAATCATTTAATCAAGGAGGATTACAAAATGAAAATAATAACACTATGTGGAAGCTTAAAGTTTAAAAAAGAAATGATGACAATTGCAGAAAAAATGTCATTAGACGGATATTGTATTCTTACACCAGTATATCCAGTATCAGAGGATATTAAGAGAACTAAAGAGCAATTAATAAAATTAAAAGAGGCACATTTTAAAAGAATAGAATTATCAGATGCTATATTAGTAGTAAATATAAATAATTATATTGGAGAAAGTACAAATTTAGAAATAGATTATACAAAAAAAATAGGGAAAGAAATTATATATTATACCGATTTATTAGAAAATAATTAGGAAAAAAGACCAAGAAATGTTAATTTAACATTTTCTTAATCTTTTTTCTTAACAGTCTAATTATGATGTATTAATAATTTACACCAATTAATTATTTTGGATATTAAGTTTGAATTATATTTATCCATATCCAGCGGGCAAGGAAAATTTGGTTCCAAATATTCATCTACCCAAATAACAAAACTTACATACCGTTTTTCCTTTAATGAAGGATGATTACAATACACATTAAATGCATCTTGATTTATTTCTTTGTGACCGTCAAAAGACTTTACGGTTGTCTTTTTTAAAACTGCATATTGGCAATTTTGTGAGCAATTCTTATCAATACATCTCATACATAGTTTCCTCCTTAACAAGTCTGTTTTTGAGAATGGCTAACAATACTACAATAAGTATTATATGTTATTTATTACTTTCTGTCAAATCATCCCTTGATGATTGACAGGAATATGATAAAAAATACAAGTAGAAGTGAAATTAAAAAATTTAAATAAAATTATAAATTGCAAAATTGATGATATAGTAAAAGAATAATAAAAGGGAAAAGTTTATTTTCAAGATATGAGGTAAAAAATGAAAGAAAAAATAAAAGAATTTATTGTAAAAAATTTAAAATGGATTATATTATTTATTTGCCTAATTGGATTTTTGGCACTAGCAGAAGATGTATTTAATAAAGAAATAATGAATGGGGATATAATAGGATACAAGATAATATCAACATTTTTAATATCTGATTTTACAATACCAATAGCAAAGTTTATTACTAATTTTGGAGGGGCAATAATTTTAATAGTGGTAACAATTGCCTTATTAATATCGATAAAAAATAAAAAAATAAGATTATCAATATTTTCAAATTTAGTTATAATTACAATACTAAATCAATTACTAAAAAGAATATTACAAAGACCTAGACCAACAGAATATAGAATAATTGAAGAAACAGGATACAGTTTTCCATCAGGACATTCTATGATAAGTATGGCATTTTATGGATATTTAATATATTTGATTTATAAATATGTGAAGAACAAGTATATTAAATGGATTTCTATTATATTGTTAAGTATATTGATATGTGTTATTGGAATAAGTAGAATTTACTTAGGTGTACATTATACAAGTGACGTTTTAGGAGGATTTCTTATTTCAATATCATATTTAATTATTTATATAAGTGTTGTTAATAAATATTTACTTGTAAAATAAGGAAAAATATTATATAATATATTAGTAAAAATTAGAACAAAAAATAAAATGGAGGTTATAAATGAGCACAGTAAAAAAATTTGCTAAATATGTAATATGGATAATATTGTTTTGGATATTATCAGATATTTTAATATATTATGGATTAAACTCAACATATAAAGATATTGAAAATAAAGGAGACAATATAAGGAATGTTACAGTAAGTGAAGCAGAAGCAACGAAAGTTAATGGAAGAATTATTGGAAAAATCACAAACACGGAAGAAAGTAATTTAAATGGAAAATATCTAAAAATTAATTTATATGCAGAAAGTGGAAATTTGTTAGCAACAGAATATGTGGATGTTGGAAATTTAAGAACTAATGAAGTGAAAAGTTTTGAGTCTTATTTTAAGATGCAAGATGTAAAATCTTATGATATAAATATTGTTGATAAAAAAGAAGAAAATTCAGATGGAGTATTTATGACAGAAGACATGACTAAATTGGGAGTTTTAGCACTTCTAACATATATGATATTTTTCTAAATTAACATAAAAAGGTTGACAATTATTGGAAAATGTGCTATTATAGAAGTATCGTAACATTTTAATTATTACAAACGTGCTTAATAAGCACTAAGGAGGAAAAGATTATGTGTAGAATTAGTGACTATCCGGGACTGTACATGAAAGCTAAAGGTATTGTACGGACAACAGGTATAAAACCTACAATGCCGGGTTGCGAAATGCTTGTAAGAGCAATTGTAATCTGTAAAGTTCAGGGAACAAAGAACCTGTATAATGCAGTTGCAAATGAATCTTCGGTTGTTCCGTCGCAAAAAGATTTAACTCCTGAAGAGGAGGAGAGGCATCCTGTAAAACAGATGATATTGGAGGCTATGCGTAGTGTAGGCATAGAAGACAATGTCAAGATGTTTATACAAGATTTGGCAGACCAGATTTAATTAACACATTACCCCATACGTGAGTATACTCATGTATGGGGTTTTTCCACGTTAATATAAAAAATTAAATTATAAATTGTTCTTTAATAAAATAAGCACACTTTTTTTTATTTGTGCATATAATAAAAAAGAGGTGGTAAAAGTGGCATATTCAGAAAGAGAATTATTAGCAAGAATTGCACAATGTGAAGCTGGAGGAGAAGGAGATAATGGAATGAAAGCAACATTAACAGTTGTTATGAATAGAGTAAGAACATCAAAAGGAGAATATGCAAGAGTATCTCAAGGAGGAAGCATAAGAAATATTGTTTTTCAACCAGGACAATTTGATTGTGTAAGAGAAACAATAAATGGACAATATAATCCACAGACAATTTATAATATGAATCCAACAGAGATACATTATCAAATAGCGGATTGGGCTTTAGCGGGAAATACACTTAATGAAATCGGTGACTGTTTATGGTATTTAAATCCATTTAGACCGACATGTGGTTCAACTTTTCCAAGTAATGGCTCAGGAACATTGCACACAAGGTTAGGAAATCATTGCTTTTATAGACCTACATCTAAATATGCACAAACCTAGAATTAAAGAAGGAGGGTTCTTGTTTATGGCAAACATGGAAGAAAATCAAGACAAAAGAGAAAATAAGAGCGAAAATAGAAATGTTAATATTGACCAAAATTCACCAGAAATATTAACAAATCCTATTTACACACCAGCATTTTTAAGAGAACAAATAGGTAGACTTATGAGAGTTGAATTTTTAATTGGAACAAATACTCTTACAGATAGAATTGGAATACTCGAAGATGTTGGAGCAAGTTACATATTGCTACGTTCTTTTGAGAATGATAGTTTAGTTTATTGTGATATATATTCAATAAAGTTTATTACAATTTCAACAACAGCATTTTATGGAACAATGGGAAATACAATGAGTGGAACGATGAATAACAATATGATGAATAATAGATATTATCAAGGAATGCCTAATTTTTAATTTGATATGAAAACTCCCTGTACAATATAGTACATATAGGGAGTAAATTTTTTATGAGTCATTATTAGTTATCTTTATATAATTTATCTGAAATATGAATTTTGCAATAAAATATGAAAAATATTGTCATTTCATTATAAATATGATATATTGAATACGTAAGAGTGAAGGAGGTAAAATAATGTCATTCATAGAACAAATTAAAGAAAGAGCAAAAACAGAAATAAAAACAATAGTATTACCAGAAGCAACAGATCAAAGAATATTAGAAGCAGCACAGATAGTAAAAAATGATGGATATGCAAAAGTAATACTAATAGGCAATGAGGATGAAGTAAAAAAGATTGCTAATGATAAAAAAATAGATATAGAAGGAATCAAAATAGTTGATCCATCAAAATCAGAAAAAAAGGAAGAATATGCTAATAAATTATATGAATTAAGAAAAACAAAAGGAATGACAGAAGAACAAGCACAAAAATTAATATTGGAACCAGTTTATTTTGGAATGATGATGGTCAAATTAAATGATGCTGATGGGCTTGTATCAGGAGCTGCACATTCAACATCAGATACATTAAGACCAGCACTACAAATATTAAAAACAGCACCTGGAACAAAATTGGTATCAGCATTTTTTGTTATGGTAGTTCCAAATTGTGAATATGGATCAAATGGAACATTTATATTTGCAGATAGTGGATTGAATGAAGAACCTGATTCAGAAAAACTTTCAGAAATAGCAATATCATCAAGCAAAAGTTTTGAACAGTTAGTTGGAGATCAAGCAAAAGTTGCAATGTTATCATATTCAACTTATGAAAGTGCACATTCAGCTTCAACAGAAAAAGTTGTAGAAGCAACAAAATTAGTAAAAGAAAAAGCACCAGAACTAACGGTTGATGGAGAATTACAATTAGATGCTGCAATAATACCAGAGGTTGCAGAATTTAAAGCTAAAGGAAGTCCTTTAAAAGGACAAGCGAATGTACTTGTGTTTCCAGACTTAGGCGCAGGAAATATAGGATATAAATTAGTGCAAAGATTGGCAAAAGCAGAAGCTTATGGGCCACTTTGTCAAGGTATTGCAAAACCAGTAAATGATTTATCAAGAGGATGTAGCAGTCAAGATGTCGCAGGAGTTATAGCGATTACAGCAGTCCAAGCACAACAAAATTAGAAAAAGGGTAAAGCGAAAACACAAGAATTATATCCCAATAACCCTTTTAAAAGGAGGAATGAGATTAAATATGAAGATTCTTGTTTTAAATTCAGGAAGTTCATCATTAAAGTATCAAGTTATTGATACTCAAACAGGCGAAATGCTAGTAAAAGGATATTACGAAAGAATAGGGCAAACAGGTTCATTTTTAACACACAAAGTAAATGGAGAAAAACACAAATTCGAGCATCCAGCAAGAAATCATGAAAAAGCAATACAATTTGTAATGAAAAGATTAACAAGTGAACATTATGGAGTATTTAAGAACCTAGACGAATTAGATGCAATAGGACATAGAGTAGTTCATGGAGGAGAAGAATTTAAAGATGCAGTTTTAATAACTGATGAAGTAATACAAGGAATTAAAGATAATGAAGGATTAGCACCATTACATAATCCTGCCGCAATATTAGGAATTGAAGCATGTAAAAAAGTTGTACCAGGAAAACCAATGGTAGCAGTTTTTGACACAGCATTTCATCAAACAATATCAAAAGAAAAATACACCTATCCAATTCCATATGAATATTATGAAAAATATCGTGTTCGTAAATATGGATTTCATGGTACTTCACATCAATATGTTGCATACAGAGTCGCAGAAATATTAGGAAAAGATGTTAAAGAACTTAAGATTGTAAATTGCCATTTAGGACAAGGAGCAAGTATATGTGCAATAAAAAATGGTGAATCAGTTGAAACAAGTATGGGATTAACACCACTGGGAGGAATTCCAATGGGAACTCGTTCAGGAGATTTAGATCCATCAGTTGTTACGTACTTAATGAAAAAAGAAGAACTTGATGCAGATGACATAGAAGAAATTTTAAACAGAGAATCAGGAGTATTTGGAATATCAATGGTTTCAGTTGATTTTAGAGATATTGAGGCCGAAGCGTTGGCAGGAGGAAGACATGCAAAATTAGCATTAGATGCATATCATTATGCAGTTGCAGGTTATATTGCTAAATGTGCAGTTGCAATGGGAGGATTAGATGTAATCACATTTACTGCTGGGGTTGGAGAAAAGTCACCATATTCAAGAGGAGAAATCTGTAAATTACTTGAATTTTTCGGAGTTGAGATATCAGGAAAATTAAATCTTGTAAAAGGTGAAGAAACTGAAATTTCAAAACCAGAATCAAAGGTTAAAGTTTTTGTTGTTCCAACTAATGAAGAGCTTATGATTGCAAGAGAAACAGAAGAAGTTATTAAAGGGTAAAAGGGACAAAATGTACCCGGTACAAAATTGCCCAAAGGAAAGGAAAGAATAAAATGAAAATATTAGTATTAAATTGTGGAAGTTCATCACTAAAATATCAATTAATAAATATGGAAAATGAAGAAGTATTAGCTTCAGGAAAATATGAAAGAATAGGAGAAGATGAAGCTTTTATTACACACAAAGTAAATGGACAAAAAATTGAAATTAAACATCCAGCAAAAACACATGAAGAAGCTGTTGATTTTACATTAAAACAATTAATAAATCCAGAATATAAGGTAATAGATAGTCTAGACGAAATATCTGCAATTGGACATAGATTAGTTCACGGAGGAGAGAAAATTAATAAATCTGTAGTAATTACAGATGAAGTTGTTGAAGTGTTAAAAGAATGTATTGATTTAGCACCATTACATAATCCTGCTGGAATAATAGGAATTGAGGCTTGTAAAAAAGTAATGCCAGGAAAACCAATGGTTGGAGTTTTTGATACAGCGTTTCATCAAACAATGCCAAAAGAAAGATATATTTATCCAATTCCATATGAATATTATAAAAAATATGGAATTAGAAAATATGGGTTCCATGGAACATCACATATGTATGTTTCACAAAGATTAGCTGAAATTGTTAAAAAAGATATTAAAGATTTAAAAATTGTTACATGTCATTTAGGACAAGGTTCAAGTATTTGTGCTGTTGAAGGCGGAAAGTCAGTTGATACAAGTATGGGTTTAACTCCACTTGCTGGAATCCCAATGGTAACTCGTTCAGGTGATATGGATCCATCAGTTGTAACATTTTTAATGAAAAAAGAGGGTTGGACAGCTGAAGAAGCAGAAAATGTATTAAATAAAAAATCAGGTGTTCAAGGAATTTCTGGTCTAGCACCTGACTTTAGAGAGATTGAAGCAGCATCATATGGTGAAAATGAAAGAGCTGCAATAGCAATTGAAAAGTTTAAATACGAAATTGCTTCATATATTGCAAAATATGCAGTAGCAATGAATGGAATAGATTATATTGTATTTACTGGTGGTGTTGGAGAAAATCAAATAAATATTAGAAAAGGAATTTGCGAAAAACTTGAGTTTATGGGAGTAAAAATAGATGTTGAAGCAAATAATGTAAGAGGAGAAGAAAAAGAAATATCTGCTCCAGATTCAAAAATAAAAGTTTATTTAGTTCCAACAAATGAAGAGCTTATGATAGCAAAAGAAACTGCAAGACTAGTAAAATAAGATTATATAATAAAGAGAGGTAGAATATGATTAGTGCAAAAAAAATACAAAATGGAAAGATAAATGCAAGATTATATCCAATATATAAAATGATATCATGGGATTTATTGTTTTATTATTCTATTATATATTTATTTTTAACACAAGCAAAAGGTTTTTCTGCCTCTCAAGTTTTGTTTGCAGAAGCTATTTTTACAAGTTTATGCTTAATAGTTCAAATTCCAGTAGGAATAATAGTTGAAAAGATAGGCAAAAAAAGAAGTTTAGTATTTGCTAATATTTGTATGTGTTTGTTTATAATAATACTAATATTTTTACGATCGTATATACAATTATTTGTAGCATATTTTTTTGATGCAATTGGTTATGTAATAAAGAGCGTTTGCGAAACTAATATATTATATGATTCTCTTCCTAAAGGAAAAAAAAGAGGAAGTTTATATTCTTCTTTAGATGGTTTAGGAGCATCAAGATATTATAGAGTTGATGCAGTTACTTCTTTGATTGCTGGGTATGCATTTGTTATAAATCCATATTTGCCTATTGTTTTGTGTTTAATAGGAAATATAATTTCTACAATATTGGCGTCTAGGTTTAAAAATATTCAAATGCCAGAAGATGATATAGAAGAAAAGACTACAACAAAAGAATATTTTATACAATTAAAAGACACTGTTAAATTTATTAAAAATTCAAAAAGAATAGCTTGTTTATTAATCTTTTTTGGATTAGTGTCTGGATTATTTCATAATATAACAACATTTAGAAGCAGTGTTTTGGAGCAAATAAATTTACCTGAACAATATTTTGGAATAGTATTTGCATTTTCGCAAATATTTGCGGCAATATTTTCTAGAATTCAAAATTTAATACAAAGAAGATATAAAAATACAACACTTGCCCACCTAGGAATCCCTTTAACTATATCTTGTATAATTATTGGAATTTTTGCATTAGGAAAAATTAGTAGTATTAAGACATGCATTATTATTGCATTATTTATACTTCAAGGAGCAATAAAAGGAGTGTATAATGTCTTGATATATAGATATTTGAATAATTTTACAACGAAGGAAATTAGAACAAAATTAGCAACTATTAGAAATATTGCTTTCAATTTGTTTTCAATTGTAATTAGTCTATTTGGCTCTTTATTATTACATGTTTCTGATGCATCAACAACAATAATTATTATTGGAGTTTCTATGACAATTATAATGATTTTATTACTTGATTATATGAAAGATAAAGTAGGTTTAAAACCAGAAGAATATACGAAAGAGGACCTGAAATATAGCACGCCAGAATAAAAAAGAGGAGAAAATAATATGAATCCAAGACAAGAATATAAAAAATTAATAAATAGTTTTAAATATGCAATAGAAGGAATTATATCTTCTTTTAAAACTGAAAGAAATATGAAAATACATGTGTTAGCAATGATTGTTGTTATTGCATTAGGCTTATTTTTTAAGTTAAACAAGGTAGAATGGTGTTTTATAATTATTGCAATTGCTTCTGTTATATCTGCCGAATTGTTTAATACTGCAATAGAAACTGTTGTAGATATGGTAAGCCCCGAAAGAAATCCTAAAGCGAAATTAGCAAAAGATATTGCAGCAGGCGCTGTTTTAGTTGTGGCAATATGTGCTGCAATAATTGGTTTTATTATATTTGGACCCCAAATAATAAATGTATTTAGTAAGTAATTATTGAAAAACAATAAAAAAGTATTGACAAAAAATAAAACAAATAATATAATGCTCATATCAAAGGAGGAAATTTATATGGAATTATTGATAGGAGCATTATTTTTGTCTATATGGCAATATATTTTATTTAACAAACAGAGTGTAGGAATTTCGGCAATATTATTTGCAATACCATTGTTGTATATAACAATAAAATTATTAAAAGGGAAAATAGAAAACAAAAAATCATTATTAATTTCAATACCAATTATTTTATTATCAATCACATACTTTATATTTGATAATACGGTATTTAGAGGTATAAATACAATAATTATCCCACTTTTATACATAATAATGATAATAACAGCAACATCAAACATACAAGCGAAATCAATGATTAAAATGGTTATTATATATATAATTCAACCAATTAATTATATAGGTGAAGTAATAAAGAAAATTATACATTTAGTAAGGTCAAAAGATAATAAAGAAGAAACTAAAGGTGAAAAACATAATATTATAAAAGCAGTCTTTTTTACTATAGTAATTGCATTAATTGTAATAGCATTGTTAAGCTCTGCTGATTCAGAATTTTCAAGCTTGTTTAGTAATCTATTAATTGACTTACATTTCTTTAGTATACCTGCATTAGTAATAAAAATCTTTAGCATAATAATTCCATTCTTTTATATTGCAGGTTTCTTTATGAATATGTTAAACATTGATGATGTTCTTGAAGAAACAGAAAATAAAGAAGTCAAAACGAAAGACGGATTTACAATATATATGATGATAACAGCATTAAATGTTATATATTTAATATTTTGTTATACACAAATAAAATCATTATTTACAATAGAAAATATAAAATATTCAAGTTATGCAAGACAAGGATTTTTCCAACTAATGATAGTTTCATTAATAAATATTGTTATGATTTTAAAAGCTACTGACAAGAATTTAAAGGAAACTGAAAAACAGAAAAAATATAAAAAAATAATATGTATTATAATGCTAGTATTTACACTATTAATAATTATTTCTTCATTAGCAAGAATGACAATATATCAACAAAATTATGGTCAAACACGATTACGTATATTGGTTGACTTTACATTAATAACTGAAATTATTTTATTAATACCAACAGCATTATATATTACAAAAGAAAATATCGATTTAGTAAGAACATACTTTGTTATTATAGTTACAATGTATTGTGTAGTTAATTTTAGTAATATTGACTATATAATAGCAAAAAGTAATGTTGATAGATACATAGAAACTGGAAAAATAGATGATGGTTATTTAAAAAGACTTGATAATACAGATATAATTGAACAATTATTAAGATTGCAGGAAACAAAGTTTGAATATACAAATAATGATGTATATGAAGATAACTCAAAAAATAAATTAACAAATTTAAATAACTATTTAGGACAAAAGAGGGACGAATTAGATGAAAAGCATACATTGCCAGAATTTAATTTATCAAAATGTTTGGGAAGACAGATTATGAAAAGTTTTAGATATAATTATTAGGAGGATAGACGACATGGAGATTTTTGGTGAAAAAGGAATAGGAAAATTTTTGAAAGTATTGTTACAAGTATGTTTTTGGGGAGGAATAGCAGTATTAATTGTGTTACCATTTTTGTTACAATTGGTAGGACTAAAACTTAATGCAACAGCATTTGTAATATATCCAAATGGAATAGCTCTATTGGTAATAGTTCGTCAATTTATAGGTCAATTTGATTCTTTAAAAAACAAGAAACCATTTTGTATGGAAAATGTCAAAAGATTAAAAACATCAGGTATTGCATCTTTAGTAGAAACAGCACTTTGGACTATTGATTTATTATATACAGTATTTTTAGCTAAAGGTGCAGATGTAATTATAGTATTGGTATTGGCATTTTTGATAATATTATTTGCGGGAGTCTCAATAGCATTTTACATTTTAGCAGAGTTAATAAAACAAGCAACAGAATATAAAGAAGAAAATGAGTTGACTATATAAGGAGGCAATGGTATGATTATTGTAAATTTAGATGTAATGATGGCAAAAAGAAAAATATCTTCACAAGAATTAGCAGAAAAAGTTGGAATAACACAAGCAAATTTATCAATTTTAAAGACAAATAAAGGAAAAGCCATTAGATTTTCAACATTAGATAAAATTTGTGAAGCGTTAGAATGTAGACCAGGAGATATATTGGACTATGAAAAAAAGTAATGAAAAAGTCATTTATTTGTCACATTGCTGTTGTAAAATAATAATAGGGTGATAGTATGTTGAAGTTTATAAAAAGAATAATAATTGTAATAATACTTGTAATATTATTTGCAGGAACGATATTAGCTTATAGAGGGTATCAAGTATATAAAGAAGCATTGAATAAAATAAGTGTAGCAGATAAAGTTGCAGAAATAAAACAAGAAGAAGATTATGCCGAATTAAATGAATTGCCAGAATTTTATTTAGATGCAGTTATTGCAGTAGAAGATAGAAGGTTTTACAGCCATGGTGCAATAGATCCAATAGCTTTAATGAGAGCTGTATTTGTTAATATAAAATCATTTAAATTTAAAGAAGGTGGAAGTACAATTACACAGCAATTGGCTAAAAATATATATTTTACTCAAGAAAAATCAGCTTTAAGGAAAGTTGCTGAAATGTTTATGGCTCGTGAAATTGAAAAAAATTGTGATAAAGACACAATTTTAGAACTATATTTGAATACAAGTTATTTTGGAGATGGATATTATTGTGTAAAAGAAGCGTCTAGAGGATATTTTGATAAAGAACCGATGGAAATGAACAGAAATGAAGCGAGCATGTTAGCAGGTATTCCAAATGCTCCATCAGCATATTGTCCAACAAAACATTTAAATTTGGCAAAACAAAGACAAGGACAGGTTCTAGATAAAATGATAAAATATAAGTTTATTTCTGAACAAGACAAGGCTGAGATATTAAGTGAGCCTAACGAGGTTGAAGAAAAACAAAAAGAACAAACAAAAGAGGATGAGTAAAGAGAAAACTCATCCTTTTAAATTTCAGTTATTTTCATATTATACTTATCTTCAAAAACTTTCTTTTTAGCAATATATTCTTTAGTTTTAACACCTTTAACGTCAATAACATCATAAGAATTATCAGAATTGAATACGACAAAGTCAGCTTTATACTTTAATCCAGGTGCTAGCATAAATGTAGGTTGTAGGCAAAAACCATTAATCTCTTTAGCTTGTAATCGTAATTTTAATTGACAATAATAATCAGCTTCTTTTTGGCTATCAAAAGTATGTCCATCAATAGAAGTCTTATTTGCTCTATACTTTGTTTTTTTTATTTTTGAATTGGTAAAGTTTTTATAATCATCAACACTCCAGTGTTCCATCTTTAGTCAAATCCTTTCGTAAAATTATCTAAAACAAATTATATAATAAAAAAAATAAAAGTGCAATAACTTGATATTTTTTTTATTTTCTAGTAAAATGAAAGAGAAAATAAATTATGTAATTTCGAAAGGAATACAATGAAAATGCAAGGAAGAACAAAAAAGAAGAGTGGAAGGCATAGCTCTGGAAGATATAATTCAGTAAGACGAAGAAGTGTGCCAAGAAGGCCTCAAAATAGAAGATATAAAAAACGAAAGTTAAATAAGAAAAAGGTTGTAGCAGTAATCGGATTATTTATACTAATAGTTTTATTGATAAGGAAAGGAACAAAACATAATAAAGCTGTAGAAACTACAGCTAAAACAAATTCTGATATAGAAAGTGTTAATAACATTACAAATACTACAACAGAAGAGATTCAAACAAATACAATTGAAAATAATCAAACAGAAAATAAACCAGTGGAAACAACAAAAAAGAAAATTGACGATTGGAGATTAACACTTGCAAATTATGAGAACTTGTTGCCGGAAAACTTTACAGTTAAGGTTTCAAACATAGATAATACAAGGCAGTTTGATTCAAGGGCAATAGGAGAATTAAATGACATGATGAATGCTATGAAAAAAGATGGAGTAACTAATGTATGGGTACAATCTGCATATAGAAGTGTTGCAAGACAAAAGGAATTGTATGACAATAGCGTGAAAAAATATCTACAACAAGGGAAGACTCAGGAAGAGGCAGAAAAATTAACTGACGAATACATAAATAAACCAGGCTCAAGTGACCATAATTTAGGATTAGCTGTAGATTTTAATTATGTTGATAATAAATTTGAAAAATTAGATGGTTTTAAGTGGTTAAAAAAGAATGCAGAAAATTATGGATTTGTGTTAAGATATCCAAAAGATAAAGAAAACATAACAAAAATTGCTTATGAATCTTGGCACTGGAGATATGTCGGGGTAGAACACGCGAAAAAGATGAATGATTTAAATATGTGTCTAGAGGAATATATTGAATATTTAAGCAAATAACAAATGAAATGGCTGTATTTTATAATTGTTACAGTGCAAAAAGACTATGGATTATAATTTAAAATTAATCTATAGTTTTTTTGTTAAAGTTATTCTTTTTATATAAATTAATAAAGAAAACCTTGAAGTATAAACTTTTCATTTGCATTCGTCATTTCATTCAAAGTTTATACTTCAAGGTTTTCTAATAATTTAAGAAATAATTAATAAATTCTCTATTTCTTCTTAAGAAAAATTTGATATAATATAATCAAGTAAAATAAAGGGGAGTGCAAAGATGTACAATATATTAGCAGTTGATGACGATAAAGAAATAGTAAAGGCAATTGAAATATATTTAGGAAAAGAAAACTACAAAGTTTATAAAGCTTATGATGGAGAAGAAGCCTTAGAACAAATAAAAAATAATGAAATACATTTAGTTATACTAGATATAATGATGCCAAAAAAAGACGGATTAGAAACATTAGAAGAAATAAGAAAAGACAAAAATATACCTGTAATAATGTTATCAGCAAAATCAGAAGACATAGATAAAATAAATGGATTAAATATAGGTGCAGATGATTATGTAACAAAACCATTTAACCCAATTGAATTAATGGCGAGAGTAAATGCATTAATAAGAAGATATACAAAATTTGGTGCGATAGAAGAACATGATAATCAAAAATTAATAAAAAGTGGAGAGCTAGTAATTGATGATGAATTAAAAAGGGTAATAGTTGATGGAATTGAAGTAAAACTAACTCCAACAGAATATAATATTTTGAAATTTCTTACAGAGAACAAAGGAAAAGTTTTTTCGATAGAGGAAATTTATAAAAATGTATGGAATGGTGAATTCTATGCGGCTGAAAATGTAATTGCTGTACATATAAGACACATAAGAGAAAAAATTGAGATTAATCCTAAAGAACCCAAATACCTAAAAGTTTTATGGGGAGTTGGATATAAAGTAGAAGGGTAAAAATGTACCGGGTACATTTTTTCCCTTGGGCAATTTTGTACCGGGTACATTTTTGCCCATAAGGAGGTAATAGATGAAACAGAGTAAAATATTAAAAATATTAAGCTATATTGCAATTCCAATTTTAGTAATGTCATTGATGTTATCAATATTCTCTATAATAATGAAAGAAAACAATTATTACAATAAGGAACAATATTTTTCATCAGATGAATTTGTATCAGCATATATGGGATATTTATCAGAAAAAACTTATGATTTAATACATGATAAAAATACATTTTATTCGACTCAAGATGGTGATATAAAAATACAATATACATCAGATGAACATGATGATTATTATGATCTAAGAAATAGGTATTTTTTAATTATATATAAGAATAAAGCATTAACCAATGTACCAGTAAATGAACAGACACTTACTATAGATGGAATAAAGGCATATATAGAACAAAATAAGGATTCCAAAAAAGTAAATATAATTTATGGAGACATAGAAGCTGATTCTAAGATAGTTCAAGATACAGGAATACGCTATTTTTCTGAGCTTAATGAAGCATATTATACATTGGAATCTATAAAAGATACTGATATTGAAATTGAACAGCCAAAAAGAGAATATATAACTGCAAAGGCAGAAGAATATCAAATTTATAGTTCTTATGTAGAAGATTTTTATGAATATTCAGAAGTTGCAATAATGAATAATATATTAGATAAAGTTTCTGTATTTAGAGAATATTGTTATTTTATAATACCTGTAAGTACGATATTAATTATATTGATTTTTATGTATTTGATAATATCAATTGGATATAAAAAAGGAGAAAATGGTATTGTTTTAAATGATTTTGATAAGATTCCGTTAGAAATAATAATATTTTTTGCAATAATAATTGAATGCATACCATTTATATTGTTAGATGGTATAACGAGAGATTATAATGCGATTATTTCTTTGATGATAACAGGAGGATTAGTAATTTATGTTTTATGTGCAATCATATTGAATACTACTGTGAAAAGACTAAAATCAAAAACATTTTTAAAAAGCACAATAACAGGAAAGATATTAAAATGGATAAGTATATGTGCAAAAGCATTGTATCATAAGTTAAAAATAGCTTGGAATACATTAACATATTCATCAGATTTGAAGGTAAAAGTTATTGTGGAATTTATAATAATAAGTGCATTAGCAATATTCATTTTCCTAGTATTTTATAGGAGTGGAATAGTTATATTTCTAGAATTTATATTAGTTGCTGTGACTTTATATAAGATAATGAAATTCATAAAAAACTGTTCCCAAATTGAGAAAAAATTAAAAGAGATGTATGAAGAAGATAATTCTAATAAATTATATGAAGAAGATTTTGGAAATGAGTTTAAAAATTCAGTAAGATACTTAAATAATATTTCAAACGGATTTGAAAATGCTATTCAAGAAAGAATGAAAAGTGAGAGGATGAAAGTGGAACTTATTACAAATGTTTCGCATGATATAAAAACACCTTTAACATCAATTATAAACTATGTTGATTTATTAAAAAAAGAAAAGATAGAGAATGAACAAGCAAAAGAATATATAGAAATATTGGATTCAAAATCTCAGAGATTGAAAAAGCTTACAGAAGATTTGGTTGAAGCTTCAAAAGTTTCAACAGGAAACATTTCTCTAAAATTAGAAAAAATCAATGTTGTTGAACTTATAAAACAAGCAACAGGAGAATTTGAAGACAAATTCAAAAAACGCGGACTTGAATCTATAATAAATGTAGATGAAAATGAAATTAATATTATGGCAGATAGCAGATATATGTATAGAGTTATTGAAAATTTATTTAGCAATGTGTCTAAATATGCACTGGAAAATTCAAGAGTATATATTGATATAAAAGTAAACACTTCGACTGATAATGTTATTATTGAAGTTAAAAATATTTCTAAAGATAAACTTAATATTTCGGCAGAGGAATTAATGCAAAGATTTGTTAGAGGAGATAAGTCAAGAACTACAGAGGGAAGTGGACTTGGGATATCTATTGCGCAAAATTTAACAGAATTGCAGAAGGGAAAATTCGAATTAAAACTAGATGGAGATTTATTTAAGGTTAAGCTAATGTTTGCAAAAGTTTAATAAAGAAGGACAAAATATGAATAGAAAAATAAAAATTTTAATAATAGTAGTAGTTTTAATTATAATAGGTGTTATAATAATAAGAGGTTTTATTAATAATAATAAAAAAGTTATTGTATGTATAGACGCTGGACATGGTGGCACAGATGTTGGTGCAACTAATGAAAATAGATATGAAAAAAATGATACTTTGAAAGTAGCAAAGTTGATTAGAAAATATCTTGAACAAGAAAACATTAAAGTTATTATGACAAGAACTGATGATATAACATGTACACTTCAAGAAAGATGCAAAATTGCAAATAAAAAGAAAGCAAATTTATTTATTTCAATACATAGAAATAGTGCTGATACTGGAAGTGGAATAGAAACATGGATTAATAGTAAACAAAATGAAGAGGATATAGAACTAGCAACCAATATTATGAATTACATAGAAAATACAAAAATTCAAAATGATAGAGGAATCAAATATGGAACAATAAAAGGGGAAAATACAGATTACTATGTTCTAAATAATACCAAGATGCCAAGCTGTTTACTTGAATTAGGATTTATTTCAAATAATGAAGATAATAAATTGTTTGATGAAAATATAGAAAGCTATGCAGAGGCAATAGCAAAAGGTATTATAGAAACTATAAAAAATAAGTAAGGAAAGGACTAGAAGATGAACAATAAAAATAAGAAATTAAAAATAGTAAAAATTATTGTATTTGTAGTAACAATACTTTTAATGATTGGAATGACAATATATTTGTTCCCTGTAATGAAAAATCTATCTACTTATGAAGGTCAAATTGCATTTAAAGAAAAAGTAAATAATTCAGGCATATATGGATTTTTATCATTGCTTGGTTTACAATTTGCACAAATATTTCTAGTAGTATTGCCAGGTGAACCTTTAGAAATACTTGCAGGAATGTGCTATGGAGCAATAGGAGGTACATTATTTACATTCTTCTCAGTTGCATTAACAACTACTGTGATTTTCTGGTTAACAAGAAAGTTCGGAAAAGAACTTATATATGATTCATTTGGAAAAGAAAAAATTGAAAAAATTGAAAATAGTAAAGTTTTTCAAAACCCTAAAAATATTGAATTTATATTTGCAATTTGTTTTGCTATAGTTGGAACTCCAAAAGATTTGCTTACATATATAGGTGCATTGTTTCCAATAAAACCGTTAAGATTTATTATTATAGCCACATTTTGTAGATTTCCATCTATTATATCATCTACTATTGTTGGACAATATTTTTCTAAAGGAAATTGGAAAATAAGCATAATTGTGTATTTAATTACTTTTGCACTTACATTTTTGATTATTGCTTTAGTGAAATTTTTTGATAAGGAAAAGATTACTGAAAAGGTATTGAAGGAATTGAAATAGGTTACCAGTGGGGACACCCTTGTTACCAGTAGGGACACTCATTAATGGTAAAACGTATATTAGAATGTTAATTTAATTAATATGTATTCATCTATATTTTTAATTAACTATTTTAAATATTATGTTTTACCATTAATGAGTGTCCCTACTGGTAACAAGGGTGTCCCCACTGGTAACGATTTTGACCAATCATGAGTGTCCCTACTGGTAAAAAGTAAATTAAAAAAAATAATTGCCAAAAAAAAGAGAATATGGTATAATATGATAGAATTTAAGCGAGATTGAAAGGAGCAACACCAATGACATTAGTAGAAGATTTAAAATGGAGAGGACTAATAAAAGACATATCAAGTCCAGAATTAGAAGAAAAATTAAACAAAGGTGGATTAACATTTTATATAGGAACAGACCCAACAGCAGACAGTTTGCATGTAGGGCATTTATCAAGTTTTTTAATTTCTAAGAGATTAAAAGAAGCAGGACATCATCCAATTCTTTTAGTAGGTGGAGGGACAGGAATGATAGGAGATCCAAGACCTACAACAGAAAGAGCTATGATAAGCAAAGAACAAGTAAAACATAATTTTGAAAGCTTAAAAGCTCAAGTAGAGAAAATATTTGGATTTGAAGTAGTAAATAATAATGACTGGTATAAAGATATAAATGTAATTGATTTCTTAAGAGATTACGGAAAATATTTTAATGTAAATTACATGTTAGACAAAGACATAATCAGAAGAAGATTAGATACAGGAATTACATATACAGAATTTTCTTATATGATTTTGCAAGCACTAGATTTTAAATATTTACATGAAAATAAAGGTGTAGATTTACAATGTGCAGGTTCAGACCAATGGGGAAATATTACAGCTGGAATAGACTTAATCAGAAGAGCAACAGGTGATGAAGTATATGGATTCACAATGCCATTAGTAACAGATTCACAAGGAAAGAAATTCGGAAAAAGTGAAGGAAATGCTTTATGGCTTGATAAAACTAAAACATCAAGTTATAAATTATATCAATTTTTTGTAAATGTAGAAGATAGTATGGTAATAGATTATCTAAAAATATACACATTTTTATCAAAAGAAGAAATTGAAGAATATGAAAAGAAAAACAATGAACATCCTGAACTAAGAGAAGCACATAAAGCTTTAGCAAGGGAAATAATTACATTTTTACATGGAAAAGAGGAATATGATAGAGCAGAAAAGTTAGCACAAAGCTTATTTAATAATAATTTTGATAATTTAACAAAACAAGATATATCAGATTTATTTGATGAACAAGATATGAAAGATGTAGAGTCAAATATAGGAATTGTTGATATGGTTGTAAATGTAGGGGCGGCATCTAGCAAGAGAGAAGCAAGAGAATTTATACAAAGTGGAGCTGTATCAATTAATGGAGAAAAAGTAACTGATATTGCTACAACAATCACAGATGATATGTTTATAGATAATACATATATAATTATCAAGAGAGGTAAGAAAAATTACTATATAGGAAGAAAATAAAATAGAATAAAAAAGGAGAGTGAGAAAAATGAGTGAAGAACCGCGAGAAAATCCAAAGCTGAGAATGGATGAAAATATGAAAAATCAAAAAATGAAGCGAAGTTCTTCATTCATTTTTTGACGTATTTTTCAATCCATTTCTAAAAAACAAAAATAGGGGGAATAGAAATGGAAATAGAAGAAATAAAGGAACTAATAGAAAACAAGAAATTTAATGAATTAAAGAAAAAATTAGTAGACATGAATAGTGCTGATATATCAGAAATATTAGATGAATTGGAAGATAAAGAAAGTGTAATAATTGTCTTTAGGCTACTTGCAAAAGAAAAAGCAGGAGAAACATTTTCTCATATGGAATCTGACATGAGAGAAAAATTAATTAATGATTTTACAGATAAGGAATTAAAAAATATATTAGATGAATTATTCATGGATGATACTGTAGACCTAATTGAAGAAATGCCATCAAATGTAATTCCTAAAATATTAAGAGCAATACCTAAAGAAGATAGAAAAATAATAAATGAATTATTAAAATATCCAGAGGATAGTGCGGGAAGCATTATGACAACAGAATTTATCGATTTAAAAGAAGATATGACAGCAGAAGAAGCACTAAAAAGAGTCAGGAAAATAGGGGTAGATTCAGAAACAATCTATACTTGCTATGTATTGAGTTCAGAAAGAATATTAAAAGGTATTATTAATATAAAAGATATTCTATTAAGTAAAAAAGAAACCAAAATAGGAACATTAATGGAAACAAATATAATATCTGTAAATACACTAGAAGATCAAGAAGATGTTGCAAAAAAATTCGATAAATATGATTTTTATGCATTACCAGTAGTTGATCATGAAAATAGATTAGTTGGAATAATAACAGTAGATGATGCCATAAATGTATTACAAGATGAAGTAGAAGAAGACTTTGAAAAAATGGCAGCAATTACACCGACAGAAGATGGATATTTTCAAACATCAGTATTTAAACATGCTAAAAGTAGAATATTGTGGCTACTAATATTGATGCTATCATCTGCGTTTACAGGTAATATATTAACAACATATGAAAATGCATTTGCAGCAGTACCATTATTAGTTGCATTTATACCTATGATAATGGGAACTGGAGGAAACTGTGGTTCACAGAGTTCAACACTTATAATTCGTGGACTTGCTACAGATGAAATAAAATTAAAAGATGTATTCAGAGTACTTTGGAAAGAAATTAGAGTTGCAATAGTTGTTGGAATTGCTTTAGCAATTGTAAATACGATACGAATTATGATTCAATATCAAAATTTACAACTTGCAATAGTTCTAAGTATAACATTAATTGCAACAGTTATTGTGTCAAAAGTAATAGGATGTACATTGCCATTACTTGCAAAAAGATTAAAACTAGATCCTGCAATTATGGCTGCACCATTAATTACAACAGTGGTTGATGTATGTTCAATATTGGTGTATTTCCAAGTTGCGACACATATTATGGGACTTTAATGATATTTCAAAGGGGTGAGATTAAAAATGAATATAGAAGAAATAAGAGAATTAATAGAAAATAAACAATTTACAGAATTAAAAAAAGAACTTAAGGACATGAAAAGTGCAGATGTATCAATGATATTAGATGAACTTGATAAAGAGCAAGCGGTTATCGTATTTAGATTATTATCAAAAGAAAAAGCAGGAATGGCATTTTCGTATATGGAAACAGATATGAGAGAAAAGCTAATAAAAGATTTAACAGATGCAGAATTGAAAAATGTATTAGATGAATTATTCATGGATGATACAGTAGATTTGATTGAAGAAATGCCATCAAATGTTGTAACAAGAATTTTGAAAAATGTAGACAAAAATGATAGAAAAATAATAAACGAATTATTGAAATATCCAGATGATAGTGCTGGAAGTATCATGACAACAGAATTCATAGACTTAAAAGAAAATATGACAATTGAACAAGCTTTAGATAGAATACGTCAAATAGGAACAGACTCAGAGACAATATATACATGTTATGTTTTAGATCAAAACAGGAAATTACAAGGAATTATAAGTATAAAAGAAATATTATTAGCAAAAGAAAATAGCTTAATTTCAGATAATATGGAAACAAATATTATATCTGTAAATACATTAGAAGATAAAGAAGAAGTAGCAAAGAAATTTGACAAATATGATTTATACGCTTTACCAGTAGTTGATAAAGAAAATAGATTAGTTGGAATAGTAACAGTAGACGATGCTATAAATGTATTACAAGATGAAGCAGAAGAAGATTTTGAGAAAATGGCTGCTATGGCACCAACAGAAGAAAGCTATTTTGAAACATCAGTATTTAAACATGCAAAAAATAGAATTGTGTGGCTATTAGTATTGATGCTATCATCAGCAATAACAGGAACAATTATAACAAATTATGAAAATGCATTTGCAGCAGTACCATTGTTAGTAGCATTTATACCAATGTTAATGGACACAGGAGGAAACTGTGGCTCACAGAGTTCAACATTAATAATAAGAGGTCTTGCAACTGATGAACTTGAAGTAAAAGATGTATTCAAAATTTTATGGAAAGAAGTAAGAATAGCAGTTTTAGTAGGATTGTCATTAACACTTGTTAATGGACTTAGAATTTTTGCACAATACAAAAATTTACAACTTGCATGTACAGTTGGATTAAGTATAACTGTTACAGTTATATTGTCTAAGTCAATTGGTTGTTTATTACCTTTACTTGCTAAGAAACTAAAGTTGGATCCAGCAATTATGGCTGCTCCTTTGATTACGACTATTGTTGATATTCTTTCTGTATTGGTGTATTTTAATATTGCAACAGCAATTATGGGAATTTAAAGTTACAAGAGGTTTCAAATTAAAACCTCAAATTCTGTTACAGGTTAATGGTTTATTTAAAACTAATATAAAGAAAGACTTGAAATATAAGCTTTGAACGAAATGACGAATGTGCATGGAGAAATTTTAGAAATTCTATGCAGATTTATGGAAAGAGTTCACGAGAGTGGAAGGGTGCCATAAATCAAATTAGAATTTTTTGAATTTCATAATAAGCCGAGGAATGTAATGAAAAGCTTATATTTCAAGTCTTTCTTGTAAAAAAGTTAATCAAACCATTAACCTGTAACAGGTCGTTATTACAAACACAATCAATACTTGACATAAAAAAAGTATGATGATATAATACCATTTGTAAAACATTAAGTTTATTCAAGAAGAAGGAGGATACATACATGATTAATGTACGGTGCTACGAAATGAAAGAAGGAACATTTGATAGACCAATAGCTAATCGATGGGTACAGATTTTTATTGACGAAAACTTTGAAGATGAATGTGACACTGATTCACCGTATTACTTTTATGATGGTCAGGAAGAACTAGAAGGAGTTTCAGTATTTACAACAGATCCAGACTTTTGGAGCAAAGTAGAAAATTTAATGAAAACAAGAGAAATGGTAATGAAATATGCACCACAGTTTATACTAATTACAGAATATAATAATCAATTTCTTGAAATAATTAAAAATTCAATAGAAATACCAGAAATCGATTATGAGATTACATCAGAAAGAGAAATGGTGCATTATGCACTTCTTAAATATAATACTTCACAAGTATTATTAGTAGCAGTATAAAAAACATAAATAACTCTTTCACCCACCGAATCTATGAATGATGATTTGGTGGGTATATTAAATAAAGGTTGAAAAATTTAATTCTTTTCCAACCTAGTTTGTGCATGAGGAAGGAATGAAGTTAAATATGAAAAATAGAAAAATATTATTAGGAATGAGTGGAGGTGTAGACAGTAGTGTGTCTGCATTATTACTAAAACAACAAGGATATGAGCCGATGGGAATAACATTAGAACTATTTGCAGGAAGCAGTTGTTGTAATATAGAAACATATATAGATGCAAAAAATGTATGTAATTCAATAGGAATCCCACATTTTACAGACAATTGTAAAGAATTATTTAAAAAGCATGTTATACAAGATTTTATAGATTGTTATTCAAATTGCAAAACACCAAATCCATGTATAGAATGTAATAAATATATGAAATTTGGATATATGTGGGAAAAGGCAAAAGAATTAGATTGCGAATATATTGCAACAGGACATTATGCAAAAACAGAATATAGTGAAAAATATGGTAGATGGGTGCTAAAAAAATCAAATGCAGGAAAAAAAGATCAAAGTTATGTATTATGGAATATTCCAAAAGAATTATTAGAACATGTAGTATTTCCACTTGCAAATTTTGAGGATAAAGAACAAATTAGAGAAATTGCAAGAGAAAATAATTTAAAAGTTGCAAACAAGCCGGATAGCGAGGATATTTGCTTCGTTCCAGATGGAAACTATAAAAAATTCTTGGAAACTAATTCAGACTTGAAGCCTAAAAAAGGAAACATAGTAAATAACAAAGGTGAAATTTTAGGAAAACATAAAGGATTATATAATTATACAATAGGACAAAGGAAAGGATTAGGAATTTCATATAAAGTACCTTTATTTGTAATAGGATTTAACCCATTAAAAAATGAAGTAATAGTTGGAGAAGAAAGTGAATTATACAAGAAAGAGGTTAATGTAACAGACATTAATTTATTATTAATAGACGAGATAAAAGAGCCAATACAAGTAGAAGTAAAAACAAGATATTCTTCAAAAGTTGCCAAAGCAATAATAGAACAAAGTGGAGAAGGTCAAGTAAAAGTAATATTTGATGAGCCACAAAGAGCAATAACACCAGGACAATCTGCAGTATTTTATATTGATGATATTGTGCTTGGGGGAGGAAAAATAGGAAAGCGGAATATAATAAAGTAATTTTACCAATAAAAGAATAGAGGAACCTAAAAGGTTCCTCTTTAAAAATGTCTACTTTATATAGAAATTTACACGAATTTTTTTCGCAAATAATTTAAGCATTGGCATAATAGAAATTTTTGGATACTGTCTTGCTAAATCCGGATGTTTTTCCAACCAGCATTTAAATGTTTCCTTGACAATTTTTGTTGAATTATTTTTTCCTTTTGAAAAACAAAAATCATGTTCTAATTCATTGATAATATATCCATAGGTTATTTTTTCAACATTACAAGCAATGAAAAAAACTTGCTTTATTAATTCAGTAGCTTCCAAATCAATATCTGCCAAAAAAGAGTCAAGCTGTTCTTTGAAAGGTTTTGAAGAATCCAATTTGTCTAAAGCAAATCCAATAACTTCTAACATAGCAGATTCTTCTTTACCTAATTTTTGCTCAACTTCGGAAGTAATGGTATTATCCTCAGAGGTAATTGTAACTTCAGGAACAACTGTAACTGCGGATTCTACTGTATCAGATGGATTTTCTGAAACAGAAACATTGCATGCATCTTTTTCTGTTGAAATAGAATTACTTGATAAACAATCAGTGAAATCAAAAGTTAAAGGAATTAATCTCAACAACTTTTCCAAAAAGGAAGGTGACGTTTTTCCAATAACAGAGTTGAATCTTTTTGTACAAACATATCTTCCTTTATCTAATAAGGCGGTGCTTCTTGTTTCTGTGTTATCTTTATAGATTACATCTTCTGGCATATTGAAACAAAGAGTGAATGGAGAAGAATAGTTTGAACCTGTAATTGGTACAACATATGCCATTTTACCGTTAGAAATGTTACACACAATTGAAGGAACATGATTACCAGTTATTTCTCCCCAAAGGTGAGTGCCATAACTACAATCCACAACATCACCTACATTGAAAGAAATAGAATCTTTCGGAGAGAATCTCATAGAGATTTCAGACATAGTTGTTGTAATATAGTTATGAATTTTGGTTTCACTAGCATTTGCATTGGACATAGCCCAATATGATGTTTTTAAAAGTTTATTGACAGCTTCTTCTACACATTTATTTTCAAAATGTACTTTTTTTATGATTAAGTCATCATCTGTTTCAGTGGATGCATTATCAATGTTAATACTTAAAACTGTATAATGATTATCAATTAAATCAACAACAGAATCAATCATTGCATCATTGACATTTTCAACTGTAACAAGATTGTTTTCAAGGTCAATATTAATCCGACAAGAAATTCGATTTAGATCTTTAAGTAATGAAGTTAAAGAACTTTCTTTTTTAGTATTTACTTTAAATATTATTTTCTTCATAGTTATCCTCCTGCTTTGACAAAAAGTTGTTGATTAATCGAATAAAATCTATTGTTGGTGCTTTACGAAAACCAAAGTTTTCTTTAACTCTTGCAACAATTAATCTTTTAATTTCATCCTTATCATCATTTTCTTCTTTAGAAACAATATCTGATAATGTTTCTAGATTGAAGTAATTCGTTTTGGGAGAAGCAATAATTGCTTTCAGCAAATACTCAACTCCTTTTTTGGTGAAATCAAAGTTAAACAATTCAAGAATTTTTTTCGCCTTGATTTCATCAGTAGATTTGCTCTGTGAAATTTTTATTAGTTCATTAATATTAACAAATGATAATAATTGAACTTGAACCATATTTATATCGCGCTGTTCTTTTTGTGGTTTAACATCAGTTTCTTCTTTTAATGGAACAATTTTATCCACATAAACTATTTTTTCAACGATTTTGTCCACAAAAACTTCTTTTTCGACAATCGTCTCCTTTGGTTTTAAATCCAGTGAAATATAGATTTTTTCTTCAATCTGTTCCATAAATTCTGGAGTTAAAAATCCAATATATCTTCTGAGACGAGTTTTGTCAACTGTTCTTATCTGTTCTGCCATAATGACATTTTCAAATGTTTCTAGTCTATTAAAACTATAGTCAGGCATATTTTTTGAAGAAAATTTACAAGAAAGATGAACAGGCAAATCTTTTTTTGGTTCTGTCGAACAAGCGATTACAATTGTTGTTGGGGAAAATTCATTTCCCAAATTGTTTTGAATGACAATAGCATATCTCAGGAAACCTTGTTCACTTCCATGAGGTGTACCAAAATCACATTCATAGACTTCGCCACGCCTAACCTCTGGATAAATTAAGTCAAACTTAGATGAATCACTGCAAATCTGAGCAGCTTCAACTTTAGATTCATTTTCAATTTCATCTGAATTAACACAGGAAGTATTTTCAGGTAATGGCTCGTTGCTTACAAAGTTCGTAATAAAATTTATATTAATTTCATTACAAAGCTGTGTAAGTAAGTCATCTGGAATATCACCATCCAATGTGATTAATGAATCAGTTATACTTGCTTTAATGTTATACTTCGCAAGTAATTTACCAATCCGGCAAACATTAATAGTATTTGTTTGTAACTGTAACACTATGTAGTCCTCCTTTTTTATTTTTTTTGATAGTTACAAATTGCTTTAATCACTCTCCTTTTTATAGACATTTGTTTTCATCATAAGTAAAATATTACTCAATGATTTATACAAAATTATGTAAATAGTATATCATGAATTTTAAATAAATGCAACAATTTTAGGATTGTTCAATAATTTTTCAATCTTTATATATTATATTAATACTCGAAATAGATTACAAGGAGGAAGAAAAATGTATATTTTGAAAAATAGTTTAATTTCAATTATTAGAAACAAAGGAAGGAACATATTAATAGGTCTGATAATACTAACAATAGCATGTGCATCAACAGTAACATTAGCAATAAGAAACACTGCAAACACAATAGTAAAAAGCTATGAGAAATCACATGACTTAATAGCCACAATATCATTTGATAGAGGGCAATTAGAAAATGTATGTTACAGATATAAAGATGCACCCAAAGATAGTTATGTATTTAAAAATATAAACTATGATTTTGAAGAGGGCAAAATGTATGCAATTAAAGGAAAAAGTGGAAGTGGAAAAACAACATTATTATCACTTATTACTGGGCTAGAGAATTGCACAGAAGGTCAAATTTTATATGATGGCAAAGAATTAAAAAAGATGAATTTAGATACTTATAGAAATACAGATATAGGAATTGTATTTCAAAGTTATAATTTATTACCAAGATTAACAGCATTAGAGAACATAATTTTATCAATGGATATTAGTAAAATTAAAGTAGAAGATAAAAAACAAAAAGCTTTAGAATTGATGAAGAGTGTAGGACTTTCAGAAGATAAAGCTAATAGAAAAATATTAAAACTTTCTTAGATAAAGATACAGAAAATGAAATTTTAAAAATCTTTAAAAGACTTGCTAAAGATGAAAATAAATGTATTGTAATTGTTACACATTCTCAAAATGTTTGCAATAATGTGGATATAGTATATGATTTGCAGAAAAAAAATAATATATAAAAAATTCGAATATCAGAAATATATTACTATATTTTAAAAGTTATTTCGAAAAAACGAAAAAACTTGACAAAAGTGACTGGATGAATTCTAATTAATATTAGATAAAGTAGATTTTTCAAGAAATGGAATTATTCACAAAAATATAATTAATTGGTTATTAGAAAAATAACTATATTAAAAGACGTTCTATAATAGAGCGTCTTTTAAACTATAGAAATGTGAATTTTTTGTAAAAATCAAGTTAGTCCTTGACAATTTTGGGAACAGAATCAAGATTAAATGGTGTCTGCTTCATCTGCAAATTTTAGATGATATTTGTCCATCCAGGACACTAAGTGCTCCATTCTTTTTTTTCCAACACATCTACCATGAGAGATGTCTTCCTTTTTGCATGAGATCAAGTCTTTAACTGTTACTCGATCAGCTGCATTAGAAGCACGCATAATTGTGACAGTGATGTAAGGAAAACCATTAGTATTATACTCTGGAAAATCTTCTATATCTCTTAAATCTGCTTCGAGATCTATCCAAGAAGAATCTTCTTTTGAAATTTCTTCAAGCTCATTTTGTAAAGTTTGAAGCTCATTTTGCTTAATTTGAATTCTTTTTTGAAGTTGTTCCATTCTGTACTCTTTAAAATTCATTTTTTCCTCCCTGCGTAATAACGCTTTCTTGTTGATAAATTTTTAGTGTGACGGAGTTACTAAATGTTACATTACTTATAATTTTAACATAATTGCACAAAATAGTCAAATTTATACCGAAATTAATAGTGTAAAATGGCTTCGAGACTTTAGAGAAAACATTGACTTATGTATACTTTTATGATAAAATTATCTAAAATTAGTATAAAAATCAATTGCAATTGCAAGGAGGAAAAAATGAAAGTTATAGCGTTATTAAAAAAGGCAACAAAAAAAGCTGTGAAAGGAGCGAATAACCTTCGGAGGAAAATCCAGCCTAAAATAAAACCGACTTTATGCTTTATTGGGAGTGGATTAAAAAAAGGTGCAAATAACCTTCGGAAAAAACTTCAGTCAAAGGTAAGACCTGCATTACGTTTTATTTGGAAGGTATTTAAGAAACTTGTAAAGATTGATATTATATTTTTAATAATTGGTATTATTATCAATTCAATTATATGTAAAATCTTTCATAAGTTTCCTGATAATTTTCCAATTATATATGGCTGGTTTGACGGATGGGTTCAATTTAACTTATTCATAGTAAAATCGTTAGTGAACGGAGTGTATGCAATTTCTGAAGGAAACTGGACAGAATATCGCTACGAATTTCACAACACATTTCATAAAATGGTCATCCAGTTTGTGGAATGGGTAAACAACATTAAAGTATGATTTTTCATGAATCTGCTAGTATTACTGGCAGATTTTTTTAATAAATATGAAAGTAGTATATCATTTTATCGTTTAACTTCGGACGCTTTGCTATTTTAAATTTGTTTACAACAAATTTAAAACACCTTGTTAAACTCTAAAATGATATATTACTTTCATATTTATTAGAAAATGCAGTCAGTATATTGACAAGATATCTTTTGTGTGATAATCTAGTATTGAAAACTAGATAGATACAAAGACTATATACATAAAGAAAAAGAAAGGAAATGTATAATGGAAAGAGAAAGATATTTTAATGCAATAGAATTTAAAGATATCAAAGGAATAATATACAATTCAGCAAAACAATATGCAAAAAACACAGCATTTATACTAAAACACAAAGAAGACAAAAAAATAACATATGAAAACATTACATATAAAAGATTATTACAAGATATTAACTCATTTGGAACAAAATTATATGAAATGGGATTTAAGAACAAAAGAATAGCAATAGTAGGAAGAAATAGATACGAATGGGTAATAGCACATTTAGCCAATTTATTAGGAGGAATAGTATCAGTTCCACTAGATAAAGAATTGCAAGTAGATGAATTAGAAAGTTGTTTAGAAAGAAGTAAGGTAGACGTTGTAGTATTTGATGAAAAATATACAGAAAATATAGAAGAAATAAAAAGAAGAGGAAATACAAATTTACAACAATATATTTGTATGACAGAAAAAGAAGGCTACCAAAATTTTTGGGACTTGAAAGCGCAAGGAGAAGAATTAGTAAAACAAGGGCAAAAAGAATATATTCAAAATAAAATTGATGAAGATAAAATGGGAATATTATTATTCACATCAGGAACAACATCAAAATCAAAAGCAGTAATGTTATCACAACACAATATTGCATCAAATGTATATGCAATGTTATTAGTAGAAAAATTTTTACCTACAGATGTTAACTTAGCATTTTTACCATTTCATCATATCTTTGGTTCGACAGAAATGATAGTAATGTTAGCTGCAGGAATTGCAACAGCATTTCCTGATGGACTAAGATATGTAGCACAAAATCTAAGAGAATACAAAGTATCATTATTTGTTGGAGTTCCATTACTTGTAGAAGCAATATATAGAAATATAGAAAAAGAAGTAGAAAAACAAGGAAAAACAAAAACAATCAATTTTGCAAAAAAAATAAGTAATGCATTATTGAAGTGTCACATAGATGTAAGAAAGAAAATGTTCAAACCTGTGTTAGATGCACTTGGAGGAAATATGAGATTTATAATATCAGGTGGAGCACCATTAGACAAAAACGTTGCAAAAGGATTCAATGATTTAGGAATAGAACTTGTTCAAGGATATGGACTAACAGAAACAGCACCTGTAATTGCGGCAGAAAATGCCTATAAAAAGAGAAGTGGCTCAATAGGATTTCCAATGGACAATGTAGAACTAGAAATAGTAGACAAAGATGAAAATGGAATAGGAGAACTTCGCGTAAAAGGTCCAAATGTAATGCTTGGATATTATGAAAATGAAGAAGAAACAAACAGAGTAATAAGAGATGGATGGTTCTATACAGGAGATTTAGGATATATTGATAAAGATGGATTTATCTTTTTAACAGGCAGACAAAAAGATATGATTGTTTTAAAAAACGGTAAAAAAGTTTTCCCAGAAGAATTAGAAACTCTAATAAACAGACTTGATTTAGTTGAAGAATGTATAGTTTATGGAATGCCTGATGAAAAAGACAAAAACGATTTAAAATTATCTGTCAAAATAGTATATAGCAAGGATGTTGCTAAAGAAAAATACCCAAATGCGACAGAAGAAGAATTAAAAAAAGTTATTTGGGAAAAGATAAAAGAAATAAATAAGACATTTCCACCTTATAAATACATCAAAAATATGATTTTAACAGACCAAGAACTTATAAAAACTACAACAAAGAAAGTAAAAAGGCAAGAAGAAATCAAAAAAATATTAGGCGAGAATAAGTAAAGAAATTTTTAAAAATTAGCACTCTACTATTGACAGTGCTAAGACAAAGTGGTATAATAAAAAAAGTAATAAGAAAAAGGAGCACATTCTGCATAAAAGACTGTGCTCTTAAGCTATGAAAAAAAGGGCAAAAATGTACCCGGTACAAAATTGCCCGGGACAAAATGTACCGGGTACAAAATGTCCCAAAGGAGGTAAAATTATGAATATTCAAAAATTTACTCAAAAATCATTAGAAGCAATACAAAATGCACAAACACTAGCAATAAAAAATCAAAATGCACAAGTAGAGCAAGAACATTTATTATTAGCTTTATTAGAGCAAGAAAATAGTTTAATTAAAGAACTAATTAAGAAAATTGGTGATGAAGACAGCATTGAAAATGAAGTTAGAAACAAAATAGATAACAAACCTAAAATGACAGGAGTGGCAAGGCCAAGTGACGGAATTTATGTTGCACAAGATGTTGATAAGGTTTTGGCTGATTCTGAATCAATTGCAAAGAAGATGAAGGATGAATATGTTTCTGTTGAACATATAATGCTTGCTATTTTTAATAATGCAAATAGTAATATTAAAGATATTTTTAGAAGATATAGTATCACAAAAAACGAGTTTTTAAAGGCGTTATCAGGTGTTAGAGGAAATGCAAGAGTAACATCTGATAATCCTGAGGATACTTATGATGTTCTAAAGAAGTATGGACAAGATTTAACACAAATGGCTAGAGAACAAAAATTAGATCCAGTAATAGGTAGAGATACTGAAATAAGAAATGTAATTCGTATATTGTCAAGAAAGACTAAAAATAACCCATGTTTAATTGGTGAACCTGGTGTAGGTAAAACTGCAATAGCTGAAGGGCTAGCGCTAAGAATAGTTAGAGGAGATGTGCCAGAAGGTTTAAAGGAATGTACAATATTTTCGCTTGATATGGGCTTACTTGTAGCTGGTGCAAAATATAGAGGAGAGTTTGAAGAAAGACTAAAAGCAGTTTTGCAGGAAATAAAGAAAAGTGAAGGCAGAATTATATTATTTATAGATGAGATTCACACAATAGTAGGTGCGGGAAAGACGGACGGAGCAATGGATGCAGGAAACTTATTAAAACCAATGCTTGCTCGTGGTGAATTACATTGTATAGGTGCAACAACCCTAAATGAATATAGACAATATATTGAAAAAGATCAAGCGCTTGAAAGACGTTTTCAACCAGTAATGGTTGATGAACCAACAGTAGAAGATACAATATCAATTTTAAGAGGTCTAAAAGAAAGATATGAAGTATATCATGGTGTTAAGATTGCAGATAATGCTTTAATTTCTGCTGCAACATTATCACATAGATATATATCAGATAGATTTTTACCTGATAAGGCAATAGATTTAATTGATGAAGCTTGTGCGATGATAAAAACAGAAATGGAGTCAATGCCAACAGAACTTGATGAGGTTTCAAGAAAAATAATGCAATTAGAAATAGAAGAAACAGCATTGAGCAAAGAAAAAGATGAAATATCTAAACAACGTTTAGCAAATATTCAAAAAGAAAAATCTGAATTAAAGACTAAATTTGATGGAATGAAAGCAAAATGGGAAAATGAAAAAGCTGCAATTGGAAAGGTTCAGAAATTACGTGAAGAGATTGAACAAACAAATGCACAAATAGAACAAGCAGAAAGAAATTATGATTTGAATAAAGTTGCAGAATTAAGATATGGAAAATTACCAGAATTACAAAAAGAGCTACAATATGAAGAAGAAATATCAGAAAAAAGCAAAGAAGATGGACTATTAAGAAATAAAGTAACAGAAGAAGAAATTACAAAAATTATATCAAGATGGACTGGAATACCTGTTACAAAATTGATGGAAGGTGAAAGAGAGAAAATCTTAAATCTTGATAAAATACTTCATAAGAGAGTAATTGGTCAAGATGAGGCTGTTGAAAAAGTTTCAGAAGCAATAATGCGTTCAAGAGCAGGAATAGGAGATCCGCGTAAACCTATAGGTTCATTTATGTTCTTAGGTCCAACAGGTGTTGGTAAAACTGAACTTGCAAAATCATTAGCTGATGCATTATTTGATGATGAGCATAATATAGTAAGAATTGATATGTCAGAATATATGGAGAAATATTCTGTTTCAAGATTGATTGGTGCGCCTCCAGGATATGTTGGATATGAAGAGGGAGGACAATTAACTGAGGCTGTTAGAAGAAAACCATATTCAGTAGTTTTGTTTGATGAAATTGAAAAAGCACATCCAGACGTGTTTAACATTTTATTACAAGTATTAGATGATGGGCGTATAACAGATTCACAGGGAAGAACAGTTGATTTTAAGAATACAATAATAATATTAACTTCAAATTTAGGTTCTGATTATATATTAGAAGGAATTCAAGAAAATGGTGAAATTTCAGAAGAGGCAAAACAGAAAGTATCAGAATTATTAAAAAGAAGCTTTAGACCTGAATTTTTAAATCGTTTGGATGAAATAGTATTTTACAAACCTCTTATGAAAAATGAAATTTCAAAAATATTGGAACTTCTTATTAAAGACTTGGAGAAAAGACTTGAAGATAAACATATAAAATTAGAATTAACTCAATCCGCTAAAGATTATTTAATTAATAATGGATATGATGAAGTTTATGGAGCAAGACCTTTAAAGAGATTTGTACAGAAGAAACTTGAAACTTTAATTGCTAAAAAAATCTTAACTCAGGAAATTTTGACTAACAGCCAAGTTGTAATTGATTGTAATAATGATGAATTATATATAAGAAAATAGCTATTATATAAAAAAACTTGAAAAAAATGGAAATAAGTGGTATAATTATAATAGATTTACCTGAATGGTAAGGCTGATGCAACTATTGATTTTGTATACAAGATTAGGAGGAAAACATTATGATTAACACAAAGAACTATTCATTATTGGAAACTGAAGGGTATACCAACAAAATCGAAGCATATGAACATATACGGCTTTGGTACAGCCACTTAAGTGGCGTTACAGTTTATCATGACAATGGCAAGTGGTATATTGTTCAAAGTAAGGTATTAGCAAGCTAAAGTTGTACAAAGAGAACCAGCAATTGCTGGTTCTCTTTAATTTTTTGCAAGTTCAACTAAAATTTACTTAGGAATGTTTCGACGTTCTGCAACTGCTATTTTTGTTTGTGCAAATAATTTTTAAATACACTTGACATTTATAAAAAAAGATATATAATTCAATTATGTTAAATTCAAACAATTATTAGTCAAACTTATTTTAAATCAAATTTTATAATCAAGCTAAAATGGGAGGAAATATGAGCAAAAGAAAAAACAATAAAAAACAAAATATATGGCAAATAATTGCATCAATAGTAATATTGACATGTATTATAGTATCAGGATACATGAGTCAAAATGAAGGAAAAACAAACGAAAATAATAATACAGAAAGCATAAAACAAACAGGAACATATGACTTATCTACAATTCCAGAATACACATCAAGCCCTTATGTAGAAATAAACAATAATATTCCATATTTTACTGATAAGAATTATACAACAAAAAGTTTCGAAAAATATAGTGAATGGGACGATTTAGGAAGAAGTGGTGTAGCATTTGCAAATGTATGTAAAGAAACAATGCCAAAAGATGGCGAAAAACGTGAAGATATAGGAAGTATAAAAAATCTTTCGGGATGGGTACAAAAAAGATATGATAACTTAATTAAAGACAAATACTTATATAATCGTTGTCATTTGATAGGTTGGCAACTTTCATCAGAAAATGCAAACAAACAAAACTTAATTACTGGAACAAGATATTTAAACACAGAAGGAATGTTACCATTTGAAAATAAGGTTGCTGGATATATTGATAACAATGAAAAAAATCATGTTTTATATAGAGTAACACCTATTTATGAAGACGAAAATCTTCTTGCAAGTGGAGTGGAAATGGAAGCATGGTCAGTAGAAGATAATGGAAAAGGAATTTGTTTTAATGTTTATTGCTATAATGTACAACCAGGAATAGTAATTGATTATGCAACAGGAGAAAGTCATGCACAAAAATAAAAAGTAAAGGAGAGAAAGCTTATTGAATTTAGATTTTGTAAACAATTTATTTAATAATTTAAAAGAAAACAAATTAGCAAAAGATTTTATGAATGAATTATCAGATTATTTAGAAAATAATGAATGGAACAATTTATTATCAGATGATTTAACTATTAATGACACTAAAATAATTTCAAAATACAAAGATATAATGTTAAAAGAAAGAGCTAAAATATTACAAGATTATGCTGAAAGTACAAGAGAAGCAGGAGAAATGTATTATATTTATAATATTAGTCAAAATGAGAGAAATTCTTATAATATTATTAAAGCAGATAAAAGCCATAAAGTAATTACAATATCTATAGAAGATTTACCAGACGGAGCTAAATTAGGCAGTGTTTTACGAAAGCAAGGAGATAAGTTTATTCTAGATGCAAATGCAACAAGAATTGTAGGAAAGAGAATAAATGAAATGATAGAAGAGCAGATAAAAGAACAAAATCAATTTCTTTCTGGTAGAAGAATAGAAGGACATAGTTATGAAATTGAAGATAAAGATAATGGTAGGGTATGGCTATATGATTTGAATGATACTACTGGTGGAGGAATTGAAGAGTTTGAGGAAATAGATTTTCCTAAAGATTTATACGAAATGGCTAAAAATGGAGATAAGTTTTTATATAAAAATGGATTATATACAAAAAATCACGAAAGTAATTAAACTTTCGCGATTTTTTCCTTATAGTCGAAAAATCAAATCGGACGAGAACAAATGGCGAATACGTCACTTTGTTCTGTTCTAAGCTTTAGCTTCTTCTGTTTGTTTTTTGCTTTTAATAATATCAACAATACATGTAATAGCTAAAGTAACAATTGTAATACCAACTAAAATACCTAAATATTGACCTTTGAAATTTGTAGCGGTTGGAACTAAAATTTCTCTAAATAATTTAATTGAATATGTCATAGGTAAGTATGATGTAAGACCTTGGAATCCTTTATCAATTGTTTCGATAGGGAATGTACCACCAGAAGCGGCTAATTGTAATACTAAAACAACTAATGCTAAGAATTTACCAACATCTCCGAAATTTCTAATTAAGAATTGTATAATACTTACAAATGTAATTCCAACTAAAATGCTAGCAGTATAATATAATGCGTAGTTTTGTATATCAAAACCTAAACCTAATTTTAGAAGTATAGCAACAATTAAACCTTGTAAAGCACCAAGACCTATGTATGCAATATTTTGTAATATTTTATTTTTATAATCATGGTCAAATATGTTAAATCTATGTTTTTGATCATAATATAGAACAACATAACTCATTAAAGCACCAACCCATAAACCGATACATAAGAATAATGGGGTAAAGGCAATACCATAAGAATTTACCTCACCATAAGCTTCTGTTTTAAATTCAACAGGTTTTGCACCGAAATCCTCGATTCCTTTTAATGATTTTAATTGTTCTTTAGTATCAGCAAGACCTTCATCTATTGTAGTTTTAAATGTTTGGACACCTTCCACTAATTTAGTACTTCCATCATAAGCAGAAGCAGTTCCGTTGTTTAATGTTGTTAGAGCATTATCAATTGTTTTAGAACTTGAATTTAAAGTAGATAATCCATTTGTTAATGTAGAACTTCCTGCTGATAATTGATTTGTACCATTAGATAAAGTTTCTATACCTTGATTTAATGATACAGTACCTTGTTTTACTTGTATTAGAGCTGATTTTAAACTTTGAACACCATTTGTTAGTTTTCCTAAATCTTGAGTTCCAGCTACTAATTTTTGAGTTCCTGCATATAAATCATTTACTCCTGTTGTTAAGTTTTGACCTCCAATAGTTAATTGTTGGAAACCATCTAAGTTACCAGCTTTAGGGTCTTGAGCTAATAATTGACTAGCACTGTTAGCTAAATATTGTAATGTTGGATCAGCATTATCAGAATAAGTTGAAAGTGCTTGTAAAAGAGGTTTTATATTAGAATTTAAATATTCTACTTTTCCAACATATTCTGTAACACCAGAATTTAAGTTAGTAGCACCAGTATTTAAATTATTTACACCACTTACTAATGAAGCAATACCTGAATTACTTTGGGCTGATAATTCATCAACACCTGCATTAATTTGAGATATAGCACTATCTAAAGTTTGACCACCTTTTTTTAATGTATCAACACCAGTAGAGACCTGAGATAATCCACTTTCTAGATTTTTACTTCCTGTATAAGCAGATTCTACACCATTGTCAAAATCTTTATAACTACTACTTAATTGGTTTGTTCCATCATTAAGTTGTTTAATTCCATCATTTAAACTTTGCGAACCTTCTAATATTGATCCAGCTCCATCACTTATTGATTGTAAACTATCTGGAACTTCATTTAATTTACTTGATAAATTTGCAATAATTTCTCTATCAACTTTAGACTGTAAATTTAATTCAATAGTTTTTACTGCACTATTTATAATTTGAGTTGCTAAATAATTTGTTGCTTGATTTGGTTTGTATGTTATTTGTGCAATTTGTTTATCAGTAGTTGAACCACTTTCTAAACATTCTGTGAAATTTTCTGGAATTTCTATTGTTGCATAATAGTCACCTTTTTTCATTCCATCATTTGCATTTTCTTTGCTAACCTCACAAATATTAAATGTTCCACTGTCTTTTAGACTTTGTACAAATTCTTTTCCTTGATTCTTGTCATCTTTTCCATTATCTAAATTAACAACTGCTATTTTCATATCACTTAAAGTTCCATATGGATTCCAATAAGATTTTAAATAGAAGAAACTATAGATAATAGGAATTAATAAAACTACAGCAAAAATCAAAATTTTTAAGATTTTTTCCTTTTTCATAATAAAATCATTCCTTTCTTAATCCTTTTTTTATAATCTCTGAAATACTATTTGCTATCTTTTGTTCATCCATTGTTTTGTCTTTGTCGTTCCACTCAATAATTAGTGCAATATACATTTTATAAACTAAAAATGCAGTTACATCTAGGTCGGTGAATTCTATAAAACCCTTTTCTTTTGCTTTTTGCAATTTGCTTTTGATGTAATTTTGAATTTGTGTGTCAATTAATGCTAGATTTTTTATAATAATTGGGTCTTTTAACCATTCAGCCTCTTTTGAAATTATATTTAAAAAATCTTTCTCTTTTCTGTATTTTAATAATTTACATATAGATTCATTTACAGTATCAAAAAAGTCCATATTTTTGCTTTCAACTTTTTCTACAATTGATTTCATATTTTGAATTTCTTCTTGTATGAAATATTTTAACAAAGCTTCTTTACTATCAAAATAACGATAAATTGTTTTTTTGGTAACACCAGCTTCTCTAGCAATTTCATCCATAGATACTTTTTTAAAACCAAATTTATGGAATAACGCTCTTGCAACTTCTATAATTTGCTCTTCTTTCAAAATTAACACCTCCTGTACACTAATACACCATTTCAGTTATTTAGTATACCATAAATGGGAAGATTTGTCAAGCATTAGAAAAAACTCTCACAAATACATGAGAGTTTTTGAACTAATTTATAAAATTGCACCTAAAACCAATATTCCTAAATTATCTTCATATATTTTTCTAAATTGAGTTATAGGAAGTGGATTAGTACCAAGTCCTACTTCAATTGTATATCCAGGTCTATTATAATTTTGAATGAACCAGTCTTTATAACCGGCAAAACTAGAATTATAAGGAGTGGGTTCAAGTGCATATCCACTAACATTTGCAAACTGTCTACCAATAAATAAAGCGTTTGGTGGATTATAATTTTGAAATTGCCAATAAATTACTTCACCTTGTGAATGGTAAGTCAAAATTAGTTTAAAATTATGTTGTAATGTAAAATTATAAACGGCCAAGGCTTCAGGTTCAGTAAGAGGACCATATCCAACAAAATCACGTGGTGCTGGTCCGGGTAAATCCTTGATTATATTTTATTTGACGAGCTTTTTCCCATTCCGCAGGAAATTGAAGGTTTAAATCTACACCACGAATATTGGACTTCCATCCATCTGGAAAAGGAATTGTTGCAAATCCATAAGCAATTTTTTCAGCCTGTTTATACGAAGGGGATGTTCTTGGAAGAGCACCAGTAACTAAGTCAACCCCATCAGGATTAACTAAAGGCATAAGATAAATAGAAACTGTTTCAAATAATCTTCGTGCTGGAAAGCCAAAAATAGTGGAATTATTTTGAATTGAATTACAATATTCGTACAAGAATTCTAAAAGAACAATAGATGTAATCCATTCATTGGCATGAAAGCTAGCAGAATAAAAAACTTCTTTTGAACCTCGACCAACTTTAACATAAGAAATATCTTTTCCCATAATACTTTTGCCAGCAGATCCAGTTTGCACAAAAGGATATGTTTGCTTAATAATGTTTAAATTTTCATATAATAAATTAGAGCTAAAAACAAAATCGTCCATAATAACCTCGTTTCTAGTCATTTTTGTAGAAAATGACATAATAATAATTGTAATATTATATGACAAAAAACAAAATATGTGATATAAATAAAAATAGAAAAAAGCATTAATTTATTATAAAAGAAAGGAAATTTAATCATGAATAAATACATGGAAATAGCAAAAAATAAATCGATACAAGGATTTAAAAATAAAGAAGGAGGTCCATTTGGAGCAGTTATAACAGACAAGGAAGGAAATATAATTGCAGAAGGAAACAATAGGGTGTTATGTAGCAATGATCCAACAGCACATGCGGAAGTGGTAGCAATAAGAACGGCATGCGAAAAATTAAAAACATATGATTTATCAGATTATGTTTTATATACATCATGTGAACCATGTCCAATGTGCTTATCAGCGATAATATGGGCAAATATAAAGACAGTGTATTATGGCTGTACAAAAGAGGACGCAGGAAATATTGGCTTTAGAGATGATGTTATATATCAATATCTAAAAGGTGAAAATAAGGATTTAATTAATTTGAAACAAATGGATAGAGATGAATGTATACAGGCTTTTGAAGAGTATAAAAAAGAAAATGGTGTAATATATTAAAAGATATATGAAACAAAAAGAAACCTTTTTAGAAAGGGTTTCTTTTTGTTGGTTGCTAAGCTAAGCTTTTTTTTGATAGCGGTATCCAAATAAACATTGGAAAAATGTTATTATTTGCAATTCGATGTAAAAGTTTTCATTGAAAAGCAAAGATGCTAAATAAGTTATTAACATGACTGTAAGTATAACAGCTATATAAATGAAAGCTGTATATACTGCTGCTGTAATCCGTTCAATTAAACTGTTTCCAAAAGAAATAAAGAGAATAATTAAACGAATTGTGAAAGCAATATAGCCACATATGTATACCACCCAAAATGCTTTTCCCTGTTCCGCATATCCTAGTTTGTTTATAAAAAAACTTAGTGTTAAGCAAGCGAACCAAAAAATTAGTGTAAATCTTTCTGAAATTTTTGACATAGTATATGTCCTCCTCTTTTATGTTGTATTTTCATATATGTAAAACTAAAAGTGGGAAGTTTTTCCACCACTAATTAGTGAATAAGGAATAAAAAAATTACACTTAAATATATTATACAATATTTTACATAAAAAATCAATAAAATATGGGACTTTTTTACAGCCCCTTTTTACTTGTTTGGTGGAGATGAGGGGAGTCGAACCCCTGTCCACTACACCATCCACATAAACTTCTCCGAGTGCAGTTTATTATTAAAATTCATTCAACAATCATTAACAAACAAACAATTATTAAATATATCTACTAAATACCCACTGCTTTCGTAGAAAAAGCAGTTTTGTTTCCCACTATAATGACACCATATTAAAATATGTGGGGATATCTTAATTGGCGATGCTGCAATTAGGCAGCAAATGCTAATTCTGTATTATCAGCGTTTATATTTAATTTTCCGTTTTTTAAAGTGGCAAACGAGAATCCACTACTCGCTATTCATGTTTCCAATGCAATGTCGAAACCATTACATCCCCATATGTATAATTATTATAAACTATAAAAAAATTTTTTTCAAGAAAATTTACATAAATTTTAAAAAATGTTGTGTGACAAATATGTATATTTTTTTCCTTTTTTGTCATAATAAGAATATACTTAGAAAAACAAAAAGGAGGAAGAATATGAAAGCAACAGGAGTTGTAAGAAGAATAGATGATTTAGGTAGAGTTGTAATTCCAAAAGAAATAAGAAAAACATTACGTATAAAAGAAGGGGAACCTTTAGAAATATTTACAGATAGAGAAGGACAAGTAATATTGAAAAAATATTCGCCAATTGGTGAATTGTCAGAATTTGCAACAGGATATGCAGAAACACTATCAAGAACTACAGGACATATTGCATGTATAACAGACAAAGATACAGTAATAGCAATTTCAGGAGGACCAAAAAAAGAATTTTTAGAGCAAAACGTAAGTGACGAACTAGAACAATTAATGGAAGATAAAGAAATATACACAAGTAAAGAAAATAGTGATGTTGCCGTTCCGATAACAAAAAATGATAATAATGAAAGAAAATATAATGCACAAGTTGTTTATCCAATCATATCAAATGGAGATACAATAGGAACTGTAATTCTATTATCTAAGGAGTCTAATACAAAAATGAATGAAGTAGAGAAAAAGGTAGCTCAATCTGCTGCATCTTTTTTGGGAAGTCAAATGGAAATTTAAAATGGGCAAAAATGTACCCGGTACAAAATTGCCCTGGGACAAAATGTACCGGGTACATTTTGTCCCATTACAATTTCAAATTAACTATAGTTACTCCCATTTCGCCTTCACCAAAAGTACCAAGTCTAAAGTTGTCAACCAATTTGTTAGACTTAAGATAATGATGGATTCCATTACGCAAAGCACCAGTACCTTTTCCATGTACAATGCGAACTGGAGAAAGTTTAGCAATATAGCAATCATCTAAATATTTATCTACAATAGGAATTGCTTCATCAACAGTAAGACCTAGTAAGTTGATTTCTGGACTTACATTTTGTGCTTTTAATGATGAACGTCCAACATAAGAATAATTTTCAGATTTATTTTTTGCAGATTTTGCAGAAGGTTTGGCAGAAGATGCTGACACAGATGCTTTTGAACTTGTTGCTGTTTCTTGCAAATTTTTTATATCAACTTTCATTTTCATTATACCGATTTGAACCTGAACAGTGTCATCTTTTGAGATATTAGAAACTACAACACCATTTGCTTTTAAATTACTTACATATACATTTAAACCAGGCTTGATTTCTTCTCGTGCAATTGCAGGGAGTAGATTGTCAGATAATTCGACATCTTCTGCATTTGTGTTAATAGAAGAAATTTTTTCGTTTAAAGCATTTCTAAGTTTATTTGCTTTAGATGCAGATGGGGAAGAGTTCATGTCTTTTATTATTGAATTTGCAGTTTCTTTTGCATCAAGTAAAATTTGTTTTGCTTCTTGTTTTGCATTAGCGATTAATTCCTTTTCTTTATTCGATACATTTGAATGTTGATGTTTTAATGAGTTTCGTAATTCTTCTGCTTCTCTTAAAGCAATTGAAGTACGGATTTTTTCATCTTCAATTTTTGATTTACTGTCATAGATGTTTTTTAATAAATCTTCTAAATTTATAGTTTCTTTGTCTATCATAGAAGATGCACGTTCTATAATATTTTCGTCTAATCCAAGTTTTCTACTTATTGCAAAAGCATTACTTTTTCCCGGTATACCAATTAATAGACGATATGTTGGTCTTAAGTTTTCTATATCAAATTCTACACTAGCATTTTTAAAACCAGGCGTTACAAGTGCATATTTTTTTAATTCTTGATAATGTGATGTTGCAACTGTAAGACATTTCATCTCTGTAAAGTATTGTAAAATGCTTATTGCAAGATGTGCGCCTTCAAGAGGGTCTGTTCCAGAACCTAATTCGTCAACAAGTATAAGGCTGTTAGATGTAGCTGTTTGCGTGATTTTTACAATATTACTCATATGTGATGAAAAGGTACTTAATGATTCACTGATGCTTTGTTCATCCCCTATATCAGCAAAAATATGGTCAAATATATAAAAACTAGAATGTTCTTCTGCTGGTATATTTAAGCCACTACATGCCATTGCAGATAATAGGCCTATTGTTTTTAGAGTGACTGTTTTTCCGCCAGTGTTTGGCCCTGTTATGATTAGACTTGAGAAATCTTTTCCTAATCCTACAGAGATTGGAACTACATTTGCAGGGTCTATTAAAGGATGGCGTGCATTTTTAAAATCTATAAATTTTTCGTCATTTATTTCTGGTGTAGTACAATGTAAATTTAAAGAATAATGAGCCTTTGCAAATATAAAATCAAGTTTTCCTATTAATTGAACATTGTTTTCAAGTTCTGTTGTGTATGGATATAATAAGCCACTTAAATTTTGTAGAATTCTTTCAATTTCAAGTTCTTCTTCAATATGTAGATTTGAAAGTTCATTATTTAGGTCAAATACTGCAATTGGTTCTATAAATACTGTTGATCCACTACTTGACATATCATGTACAAATCCTTTAACAGCACCACGATATTCTTCTTTTACAGGTATTACAAAACGGCCATTACGAATAGTTACAAGATTTTCTCTCATATATTTTGAATATGTAGAAGAATGTAAAATTCCATTAAGCTTTGAACGTATATCTTGCTCAATTTTACGTTCTCTTCTACGTATATCTTGTAATTTTGAGGATGCAGTATCTGCAATTGTATCTTCATCTACAATTGATTTTGCAAATGTTGCTACAATACTTGGATTTACATATAAATCAAGAAAATATTGTTCAATTGCAGAAAAATCTGATGTTTCAAGATAATCTTTTTCAAAGTATTTTTTTAAATTTGCAGACATTTGCAAAATGTTTTGAATTTCTAATAATGCTTTTATGCTTAGAGTTCCATAACTTTCTAATGCTTTTAAATAAACGGTTATGTCAGCAATTTCTCCAAGTGGTGGTGTACTATTTCTTTGAATTAATATTACCCCTTGTGATGTTTCATTTAGCATTTCTTGAATGTTTTCTTTGTCTTGTGATGGTCGCAATTCTGATACATAATTTTTTCCTATATATGTTTTACAATAATTTGATACACTTTCTAATATTTTGTTAAATTCTAATTTTTTTAAACTGTTATTCATCTTATTTTCCCTTTCTTAAGGCACTAACGTGCTGATTAATTAAACTGCGAATACCTATATTATCGCATAAAAATCAAGAAAATTCAATAAATAAATTTATTATAGAAAAATGTGTTGATAATTTTTTGGGGGTATGAGATAATTAAAGTCGAGAAAAGGGGGATGTCTATGAAAAAGACAATTAAAATAATATTTATTTTTCTATTTACATTCGCGTTATTTTCATTAAGAAATAAAGTAGAAGCAAATTCAATACAAAGCATATATATGGACATATTTGTTGATGATAATGGAGATGCAACTGTAACAGAAAAATGGAGATGTAATGTAAACCAAGGAACAGAGGTATATCATCCATATTATAATTTAGGAAATTCGGAAATAAAAGATTTGACAGTAATAGATGGAAATACTGAATATGAACAATTAGAGTATTGGAAAACATCAGGAACATTAGAAAGCAAAGCAAACAAAAGTGGAATAAATAAACTTTCAGACGGTGTTGAACTTTGTTGGGGAATAAGTGAATACGGTTCACACACATATACAGCTAAATATACAATTACGAATTTTGTATCAGAAACATCAGATGCACAAATGATATATTGGACTTTAATACCATATGAATTTTCAAATTCAATAGGAAACGCATATATCAAGATTCATACCAATTTTGATATAGCAGATACAACGGATGTTTGGGGATATGGAAATTATGGTGGAACAGCTTATGTGTATGATGGATATATTGAAATGCAATCAGATGGAACATTAGCAACAAATGAATATATGACAATTTTAGTTAAATTTCCATTAGGAACATTTAATGCGACAAATAAATTAGATTATGACTTTGATCATTATTATAATATGGCAGAAGAAGGAGCAACTAAATATACAGATTCTGTAAGTGCCTCAGATGTACTTATTACAATTATTGTAATATTATTCCAAATTGTATTCTGGGTTATAATTATATTTGCGATAATAAAATCAGTAAATTCTGCGAAAGGGTTAGACTATGGACTAGAAGGCAAGAAAATTCCTAAAGATGTTCCATACTTTAGAGATATTCCTTGCCAAAAAGACATATACAGAGCCTATTATATAGGATATCAATATGATATTATAAAAAATAAAACAGATATATTAGGTGCAATAATATTAAAATGGCTTAAAGAAGGTAAAATCAGAATAGAAGAAAAAGAAATAGGAGTAATATTTAAAAAGGAAAATACAGTTATTGTTTTAAAAGAAGCTAATCCTGAAAGTTTTTCAGAACCTAAAGAAAAAGAAATATTTAAAATGTTATATGAAGCAAGTAAAGATGGATATTTGGAAAGCAAAGAGTTTGAAAGATGGTGTGAACATAGTTATTCAAAAATACTTTCATGGTTTGATAAAATAATAGAAAATGAAAAATATAAACTTGTACAAGAAGGTTTAATTGAAGAAAAAGAAGAAGTAAAAATGAAGATATTCAAAAACAAAAAATATGTAGCAACACATGAATTAAAACAAGAGGCAATAGAACTTGCAGGGCTTAAAAGATATTTGAATGAATACACACTTATAAAGCAAAGAGAAGCAATTGAAGTTCAATTATTTGAAGAATATTTAATTTTTGCTCAAATTATGGGAATAGCAGAAAAAGTTGCAAAACAATTTAAAGACATATATCCAGAAGTAATTCAACAATCAAACTTTACATCTTATGATTACGTTATGTTTATAAATATGAGTTCTCATAGAGGAATTTCTGCTGCTCAATCGGCTAAATCGAGAGCCGAAAGTTACTCATCCGGAGGAGGGGGATTCTCTTCTGGAGGCGGAGGAGGAGGCTCCTTCGGAGGTGGCGGAGGTGGCCGGAGGCTTCCGTTAAAATAAACTATACAAAAGTTTTCGACAAATACTTGCCAAAAATGGGAATAAAAGATATAATAAAGATATACTAAAAAGAAAGGAGCGATTTTTATGCAAATAAAAATAACAGGAAAGGAACTAAAGGTAACAGAAGCAATAAACGATTATGTAGAAAGAAAAATGGACAGAGTTGCAAAATACTTTGAAGATGCAGAGGCTGATGTTGTATTAAAAGTAGAAAAAACAGCACAAATAGCAGAAATTAGAGTGTCAGCAAATGGCGAAATTTTTAGAGCAGTTACAGAAGATAAAGATTTATATGCATCTATAGATAAAGATATAGATATTTTAGAGGGACAAATTAGAAAATTTAAAACAAAAAAAGAAAAAATGATGAAGGATGCTAGCTTAAAAAATTTAGGTATAGAAGAAAAAACTCATGAGGTTACTGATGAAATCTTAAAAACAGAATTTTATGAAATTAAACCTATGACTCCAGAAGATGCAAAATTAAAATTACAAGAAAAACCTTCTCAAATGTTCTTTACATTTGTTAATGTTGAAACAAACAAAGTAAATGTTATACATAAATTAAAAGATGGTAAAAATTTCGGATTAATTGAGCCAGAAGCTTAATTATAAACAAAGCATCTTGAAATTGACCAAAAAAGAAACTATTTGTAACAAATGGTTTCTTTTTTTTGGAACAAAAAAATCGACGGAAACTATTGAAAAAAAGTTAGATAAATGATATTATTATATATGATATGAAAAAAGTTTACGAAAAATATGAAAAAATAATTAAGATAGTATTAATAGTAATATGGATGGGAATAGTATTTAACTTCTCAAACCAAGGAGGAAATGAATCGAGTGGAACAAGCTCAAAGGTAACAAAAGTAGTTGTAAATATTGTAACAAAAGATAAAGAAGAACCTGACCAACAAACAATAGAAAAGATAGAAAAAATTGTAAGAAAAGGAGCTCATTATACAATTTATACTATAGGTGGATTCTTGATAATGAGTTATACATATTCATTAGAGAAAACCAAAAAGCAAAAAATATTATATAGTTTACTTTTTGGTGTATTTTATGCGTCTACAGATGAACTACATCAATATTTTGTTCCTGGTAGAAGTGCAAGATTATTTGATGTAGGCATAGATACACTTGGAGTGTTTACAGGAATTATTATTTATTTAGGAGTGAAGACTTTTATAAATGACCAGTTCCAAAAACGCAAAGATGATTTTTGTTAAAATGAATTAATTTTAGGGATGTTTAAGAGGGGGAAACTAAAGTGAATACAAATTTAGCACGTGAAGAAGTTGTAAATAATGTAGTTGCAAACTTATATGCACTGCCAACTGTTACAAAAGAAACAACAGGATTACACAAACAAGAAGAAACACTTGGTTATAAAATATCAAAAAGAATTGTAGACATAATTGGTGCAATGTTTGGAATTGTAATGTTGTTGCCTATGACAATTGGTGTATATATAGCAAATTTAATTGTTGGAGATAATGGACCAATTTTTTATTCTCAAAACAGAATTGGAAAAGATGGTAAAATTTTTAAAATGTACAAATTTAGATCGATGGTTATGGGAGCAGATGAGAAGTTAGAAAAGTATTTGGAAGAAAATGAAGAAGCAAGAAAAGAGTATAAAATAAACAAAAAATTAAAAAATGATCCAAGAATAACAAAAATAGGAAAGTTTATTAGAAAAACTTCAATAGATGAATTTCCACAATTTATAAATGTATTAAAAGGAGATATGAGCTTGGTTGGACCTAGACCATATCTACCAAGAGAAATTGAAGATATGGGAGATACATATCCATATATTACTGCTGTAAAACCTGGTGTTACAGGTTTGTGGCAAGTTAAAGGAAGGAATGAAGTTACATTTAAAGACAGACTAAATTTAGATATGGAATATTTTGAAAAGAAGAATTTATTGTTTGAAATTAAAATACTATTTTGGACAGTAAGTTCAGTGGTACATAAAAAAGGAGCTAAATAAAGGGGAAGATAAATGAAAATTGCAATGCTAGGACATAAAAGAATTCCATCAAGAGAAGGTGGAGTGGAAGTTGTTGTTGAAGAACTAGCAACAAGACTTGTACGAAAAGGGCATACAGTTGATGTGTACAACAGAAAAGGAAATAATGTTTCAGACAAAAATATTAAAACAAAGAAAATAAAAGAATATAAAGGAATAAACATAAAAACTGTTTTTACAATAAATAAAAAAGGACTAGATGCATTAATATATTCATTTTTTGCAAGTATAAGAGTTGCATTTGGAAAATATGATTGTATTCATTACCATGCAGAAGGCAGTTGTGCAATGTTATGGATTCCACATTTATTTGGAAAAAGAACAGTAGTAACAATACATGGCTTAGATTGGCAACGTTCTAAATGGGGTGGATTTGCCACAAAATACATAAAATTTGGAGAGAAATGTGCCGTTAAATATGCAGATGAAATTATAGTATTATCAAAAGGAGTTCAAAAATATTTTAAAGATACTTATAATAGAAACACACATTTTATAGAAAATGGTGTAAATAAGCCAGTTGTTAAACAAGCAAATATAATAAAAGAAAAATATGGACTAGAAAAAGATAGTTACATATTATATTTGGCAAGAATAGTGCCAGAAAAAAGATTAGATTTACTTATTGATGCAGTTAAAAAAGTGAATACAGATAAGAAATTAGTAATAGCTGGTGGATCAAGCCATACGAATGATTTCTTAGATGAGATAAAAGAAAAAGCAAAACAAGATGATAAAATTATAATGACAGGTTTTGTGCAAGGTGAAGAACTAGAAGAGTTATTTAGCAATACATATTTATATTGCTTACCAAGTGATGTTGAGGGTATGCCAATTAGCTTGTTAGAGGCTATGAGCTATGGCAAGAATTGTTTGGTTAGTGATATTGATGAGAATGTACAAGTTTGTGGAGAATATGGAACTACCTTCAAAAAGAGTAATTTGGATGATTTGACTGATAAATTAAACTCTTGTCTTAATGGCGAGAATAGATTTGATGATAAAATCATTTCTGATTATATTTTACACAAATATAATTGGGATGATGTTGTTGAGAAAACAGAGAAGTTGTATAGAAAATAAATTGGAGTGAATAAATTGAGAATATTACTTGTAAATAAATTTCACTATCTAAATGGTGGAAGTGAAAAATATTACTTTGAATTAGGAAAGTTATTAAAAGAACATGGAAATGAAGTTGCTTATTTTTCTATGAAAGATGATAGAAATATTAAAACTGGTGATAAAGAGTATTTTGTTGAGAAAATAGATTTGAATACGGGAAGTAAATTAAAAGCTTTTGATGTAATCTATTCAAAAGATAATTATAAAAAAATGCAAGAAGCAATCGATGACTTTAAACCAGATATTGTTCATTTGAATAATTTTCAAAGACAGTTGTCTGCTTCAATTGTGGATTGCTGTAAAAAGAACAATATTCCAATGGTGTTTACTGCTCATGATATGCAAGCTATATGCCCAGCAAGTGCTATGCTTTACAAAGGTGAAATTTGTGAAGATTGTATCAAAAATGGATATAATTCATGTATAAAAAAGTCTTGCATAAAGGACTCGAAATTGAAAAGTATTTTAGGTGTTTTAGAAGCCAAATACTATAGAAAAAATAAAATTTATTCTCAAATTGATTTTATTGTTACTCCAAGTGAATTTTTAAAAAAACAACTAATAAAAGGAAACCTTAAATACAAGAAAATCGAAACAATTCACAATTTTGTTATTAATTCAGAAGAAGAAAACAACTGCGATGATAATGGATATGCATTTTTCTTTGGAAGATTATCTATTGAAAAAGGAATATTAAATGTACTAAAGGCAATAAAGCAATTGAATAACGGAAAACTAATTATTGCAGGAGATGGACCAGAAAAAGAAAAGATTAAAAAATTTATAACTAAAAATAATCTTGAAGATAGAGTCAAAATGGTAGGATATTTAAAACAAGAACAAGTAAAAGAATATATAAAAAAATCAAGATTTGTAGTAATACCTTCAATTTGGTACGAAAACTGTCCATATTCAATTTTAGAAACAATGGAGATAGGAAAACCTATAATAGGAAGTAAAATAGGTGGTATACCAGAACTAATAGAAGATAAAGAAAATGGATTTGTATATGAATATAATAATACAGATGAACTAGCTGAAAAAATGAAAATATTATTTGATGATAGTGAAAAGGCTAATCAACAAGGGGAAATGTCAAGGAAACTATATGAAGAAAAATATAGTGAAAATATTTATTATAATAAAATATTAAAAATATATACTGATTTAATAAAGGAAAGAAAAAATGTTTAGCAAATTTTTAAGTAAAGTAATAAGTAAAATAAAAAAAGAAGATTATGTAGTAGATAGTAATATTACATTTGGTATTATTCTAGGAACAGTACTAAGAAAGGTTAAAATGTTAGTCAAAGGAATCCTAATGAAACCATTTTTTAAGAAAGCAAATGGAACATTATTTATAGGAAAAAAATGTGACATTAGATGTAAAAATAAAATTGAATTTCAAGGGAGTGCAACAATAGAGGACTATGTTAAGATTGATGCCTTATCTAAAGGAGGCATAAAAATAGGAAATAATTTCTCAATTGGTAGAAGCTCAATTATAGAATGTACTGGGGTTTTAAGAGAATTGGGAGAGAGTTTTGAAATTGGCGAAAATGTTGGAATCGCTGCAAATGCATTCATAGCAGTAAGAGGAAAGTTGAAAATAGGAAATGATACAATTTTTGGTCCGGGAGTTAGTATTCATACTGAAAATCATAATTTTAATGAAGTAGATAAACCAATTAGATTGCAAGGAGCAACAAGAAAAGGTGTTGAAATAGGAGAGGACTGCTGGATTGGTAGTAAAGTTGTAATTTTAGATGGAGTAAAAATTGGTAGCCATGTAATTGTTGCAGCAGGTGCTGTAGTTAATAAAGATGTTCCAGATTATGCAATTGTTGGTGGAGTTCCTGCAAAAGTTATAAGAATGAGAAAATAAGAAAGGATGTCAATATGAAAGAAAAAAAATTAAATGGTACAGTTATTGTTACATACAGATGTAATGCAAGATGTACAATGTGCAATAGATATAAAGCACCATCAAAACCTGATGAAGAAATAAGTATTGAAACAATAAAAAAATTACCTAAAATGTATTTTACAAATATAACAGGGGGAGAGCCTTTTATAAGAGAAGATCTTGCTGATATTGTAAGAGAATTATACAAAAAATCTGATAGGATTGTAATTTCAACAAATGGATTTTTTACAGATAGAATAATAAAATTGTGTGAAGAATTTCCAAATGTAGGAATAAGAATATCTATTGAAGGACTAGAACAAACAAATAATGAAATTAGAGGATTAAATGACGGATTTAACAAAGGATATTCAACATTAAAAAAATTAGTTGAAATGAAGCATCCAGATGTTGGCTTCGGAATGACAGTTCAAGACAAAAATGCAAAAGACTTAGTTGCTTTATATGATTTATCAAATGAAATGGGGATGGAATTTGCAACAGCATCATTACATAATAGTTTTTATTTTGTAGAAGCGAAAAATATTATCCATGATAGACCTATGGTTGCACAAGAGTTTGAAAATTTAATCAACAAACTTTTAGAGTCTAAATCACCAAAGAAATGGTTTAGAGCATATTTTAACCATGGATTAATCAATTACATATACGGTCAAAAGAGATTATTACCATGTGATATGGCTTTTGATACATTCTTTATAGATCCATATGGAGATGTAATGCCATGTAATGGAACTAAATGTAAAAATGTAATGGGAAATTTAAATGAGCAATCTTGGGATGAATTATGGAATTCGGAAAAAGCAGAAAACGTAAGAAATGCTGTAAGACATTGCTCAAGAAATTGTTGGATGATTGGTTCAGTTTCACCAGCTATGCATAAATATATTTGGATACCAGCTTGGTGGGTAATTAGACATAAATTAAAATTCTGGACAAAGAAGAAATATTCTATGTATGAATTACCAATTGTTAGACAATATAGAGATGGAAAGGTTAGCAAAGAAGATCTGGACAAGTTATCTACATGTGATGTGAATGCTACTATTGATAATGGTTTGTCTGATGCTTCTAAGGAACAGCTTAAACATAAATCTGGTGAAGAGATTGTTGATGCAGATATTGCAAGACAGATTAAGAAATAAAGGGAAAATACAATGGAAATATATTTGACACATGGTTTATTAGAAATTGTTGGTCAAAGAATAGATACAATTAACGATAATAATTTTTTATATGGAAGTTTTGTCATAGTAGGAACAATAGTAATTGGAACCATATTAAATAAAATATTTACCAAAATTTTTAAAGGGGGAAGTCATGAAAATATTAGTAGTCAATCCAATATTATACACATCTGAAACGGCAAGAATAAAGAAAATAAATACAATAAAAGACACCATGATATATAATATGTGTCTAGCATTTAAAAAAAGTGGACATGAACCGACACTGATTGCAGCATCTGAATACAAACCTATAAAAGATGAAAAATATGATTTTGAAATTATATTTTTGGATACAAAATTGCAAAAAATTTTTAAGCCAAATTGTTTTCCTTGGCTAAAAGGTTTTAAAAAATATATTAAGAAAGAATCTAAAAATTATGATTTAATAATTTCTAGTGAAGTTTTTTCTATGAGTTCACTTTGCGTAAGTATATATCAAAAGAAAAGAACTGTAATATGGCATGAACTTGCTAAACATAATAATATCTTTAAAAAAATTCCTTCAAAGTTTTGGTATAATGTTATTGCAAGAATATGTTTTAAAAATACAAGAATAGTTCCTAGATCAAAAAATGCATATGATTTTATTTCTAAATATTGTAATAATGTTAGTGATGAATATATTGACCATGGAATTAATCTTGAAGAGTTTAACTTAATTTCTAAGAAAAGAAAGAAACAATTTGTTGTGTTATCACAATTAATAAAAAGAAAAAGAATAGATGGAATAATTGATGTGTTTGCAGATTTTGTTAAAAAAATGGATAATGAATATGTTTTGTATATTATTGGAATTGGTGATGAAGAAAAAAAGCTTAAAGGAAAAGCAAAAGCATATGGATTAGAAGAAAAGATTATATTTACAGGATTTATGACTCATGAAGAAATGAAGCCTATATTAGGAACTTCTCAAGCAATGATTATTAATACCGAAAAAGATAATAATATGGTTTCAATTGTTGAGTCATTAGCTCTTGGAACTCCTATAATAACAACAGATATACCATACAATGTTGATTATATAAAAAGGTACAAATTAGGAGTAGTAAAAGAGAAATTATCATATAGTGACTTAAAAGAGATTGTAGATAATAATTTATTATATGTTAATAATTGTATCAATTATAGAGAAAAAATTTCTAATGAATATCATGTGAAACAATTTATACAAGAATACAAAAAAGTAATAGGGGAGAAATAGAATGAAAACAATAGCTTATGTTATACCATATTTTGGAAAATTTCCTAAAGGATTTGAATTTTTTTTATTAAGTTGTAAAAATAATCCTACAATAGATTGGCTGATTTTTACAGATGATAAGACAAATTATGAGTATCCTAGTAATGTAAAAGTTACATATTATACATTCGAAGAAATAAAGAAAAAAGTACAAGCTAATTTTGATTTTGAAATTGTTCTAGATAGGCCATATAAATTTTGTGATTATAAACCGGCTTATGGAGAAATTTTTCATGATGAATTAAAGGATTATGATTATTGGGGAATGTGTGATTTAGATTTAGCATGGGGGAATATTAGGAAATTTATAACTGATGATATTTTGGAAAAATACGAAAGAATTGGTTTTTTGGGACATTCAACACTTTTTAAGAATAATCCTGTAGTAAACGCAAGATATAAAACTCGAGTAAAAAATGGTATAGATTATGTGACTGCATACACAAGTGAATGTTCATTTGCATTTGACGAAGTTGGTATGGATAATATATACAATGAACTAGGAATTAATACATACAAGAATACAATATTTGCAAATTTAAAGAAATATGATTATGGATTCTTTTTAGACCTAATGCCTGAAAACGAAGCATATAAAAACCAACATCAGATTTTTACGATTCAGGATGGAAAAATAATTAGATATTATCTATATAAAGATAAAATTTACAATGAAGAATTTATGTATATACATTTTTGGTGTAGACCTATTACATATAAACCAAAAAAGTATAGCTTTGAAAAAAGTTATGTAATATATGCAGATGTAGTAGAGGAATTAAATGAAGAGATTACAAATAAATACATATTAAAAAAGAGCAAAAGAAGTAAAATAAAATATTATGCAAAAAGTATATGGTATAATAGAAAAAAAATAACACTAAAAAGAATTTTATTTAATATAAAAGGAATGGTTAATTATAAGAATGAAAAATAATATTAGATTATTATATGATAAAATAAGAAGATATCATAGACAAATAAAGATGATTTTAATAAGAGATGGATGGAAGAAAGCAAAATGGTTAAAACAAAATAAAATATTTGCAGAAATAGGGGAAAATTGTTATTATGCACCTAATATACTTCCGGCAGAACCATTTTTAGTTAAACTACATAATAATGTTGTTATTAGTGCGAATGTAAGGTTGATAACACATTCAGCAGTACATTGTGTATTTAATCAAGAAGATAACACCAAAAAACATATTTGCCCATATGGAATGGTAGAAATTAATGATAATGTATATATTGGGGCAAATGTTATAATAAATTATGGAGTAACAATAGGAAAAAAATGTATAATAGCAGCAGGAGCAGTTGTAACTAAAGATATACCTGATGGAGAGGTATGGGGAGGAGTTCCTGCAAAAAAAATAGGATTATATGAAGATGTCAAAAAAAGGTCTCTAGAGCGTAGTAAATTATATAAAGAAAATATAGATGGAGATACACCAGTAAGAGTATTAATAGATAGTAAGTTAGAGGAAAGCAAATGAAAGAACGTTTTGTATGGATAAATAGAGTAAAATTATTAGCATGTATATTAGTTGTTTTGGGACATTTTTTGTCAGGACTTATAATTAGTGACATTATAAAAGATAATATTTTTTTAGAGTGGTTTTCAAAAACAATATATTATTTTCATGTACCATTATTTTTTATTTGTAGTGGTTACTTATATCAAAATAGTAGTAAAGTTACGAATTTTAAAGAATGGAAAGATAATATTATAAAGAAATGCTTGGCATTAGGAATGCCATATATTTTGTTTTCAATTATAACAGTTGTAATGAAAATAATTGCTTCTGATTCCGTAAATAATAAGGCTCCAAGTTTAGTGCATACGATATTTTTAGACCCAATAGCTCCATATTGGTTTTTATACATTTTATTTTTTATGTTTGTTTTTACGAAAACATATCAAAATAAAAAAGATGTACTAATGATATCATTAGTAGCATTAGTGGCTAAAATTTTGATTATGCCTATTCAACATATAAATAATATATATAATAATATTCCGTATTTTATTAGAGGATTGGCTATTAATGAAATATGGTTTGTAATAGGAATGAATTGTAGATATTTTTGGAAGCCAAAAGAATTAATAGACAAATGTAAAAATATAAGGAAATTTATCTATATATTTACACTTGCTATTTTTATATCAATAAGTATAATGATTTTTAAAATAGATTTAGAAATTGTATATTTTGTTGATGGTTTACTATTTTGTTATAGTATAATAGGCATGGTAATTTATCTATCAAAATATAATATGGGGACTATTGAAAAATATATATCACCATATACAATGTCAATATTTTTGATGCATACAATATATGCTGCAGGGATAAGGATTGTTTTAATTAAAATAGGAGTATTTAATCCAATTATACATATAGGAGTTGGTTTTATATCAAGTATATATTTGCCTATTTTAACAGAAAAAGTTATGAAAAAAAATAAACTATTATATTTTTGGATTTATCCTAATAAAGTATTAAAAGAAAGGCGGAAAAAATGGATAAAAGAAGTATAAAAGAAAGTATAAAAGCTAGAACTTTTTTTAGAGATACTGTTTTATATCTTTTGATGAAAATGGGTTTTTTTTCTAATTATACACGCGGATTGATTACAATGGATAGAACATATTTCAAATTAAAAAAAAGATATGAAAAAAGGATTAAGGATTTTAAAATAAATGAAAAAGCTAAACAGGAAGAATCCAATTTTATATGGATTTGTTGGTTTCAAGGAATTGAAAAAGCACCGGAACTAGTAAAGAAATGTTATAAAAGTGTAAAAAAATGGTATCCTGATAATAATATAGTATTAATTACTAAAGAAAACTTTAAAAATTATGTTGATATTCCAGAATATATTGTTAACAAATGGGAAAATGAAAAAATATCAAATGCACATTTTTCAGATATATTAAGATTGGCACTGTTAATAAAATATGGAGGACTATGGTTAGATGCTACAGTATTTTGCACTGGAAATTCTTGGAACTGGCTAAAAGAGAACAGTTTATTTGTATATAGAAACGGATGGCTAGATATGGAATATATTAATATGGCGAATTGGCTGATTTATTCTAAATCAAATGATAAGATTCTAATTATGACGCTAAATTTATTATATGATTATTGGAGAAATAAAGATTATGCTTCGAATTATTTTATATTTCATATGTTTTTTAAATTGGTAACAGAAAAGTATGTAGATGAATGGAAGCAAGTTCCATATTATTCACAAATAGATAATCATTTGTTAACAAATGAGTTGATGAACAATTTTGACGAAAAAAGATATAATGAAATAAAAAGCTTAACTAATTTTCATAAACTTACATATAAATTACAAATTGATAAAAATACAGGCAAAACAACTTTTTACGATAAAATTATTGAGGAATAAAGAAGAGGAATAAAATGTTATATATTAGAGATTTAAAAAATAATAGAATACCAGCAAGGAGTTTTTTCGTTGCAGGTTTATTAATATTTCTGATTTTTGTAGAAATATTTGCACAAAGAAGTTATGTGGATGAGGCTTTAGGAGTAATTTCGGGAATATATTTGATATATCTTTTAATTGCTTCTAAGCTACAAAAGAGAGAGTTTATTATAACTTTGCTAATGATTTTAACAATAATTGTTGGAATAATAGGCAATTTATATAGTAATCTAGTAAATTCAAAATTTGTTATTGCGGTTGATATTATTGCTGAGTTTAAGGTTTTATTAGTGTTTTTTGCTTTTAAATATTTTGTGAATGAAGAAACACGAGATGGAACTGTTAAATTATTATATGAAATTGCGAAAATATTTATAATAGTAGCATTTATATTTGGAATACTTACAATATTTGTGAATACAGGAATGTATACGAGCAAACGATATGGATTGCCTTCATATAAATTTATATTTCCTATGGAATTTCAATTTTTTATAGTTGAATTATTAGCTTTATATATAATGTTAGAACATAAAAATATTTTAAAAAATACTAATATAAAACCATATGTACTAATGTCAATTATTTCAATGATATTGATAACAAAAGGTCCACCATTAATTTTTGCTTTTGTATTTTGTGTATTAATATATTATTTTAGAAAAAATAATAAAATTAAATTGAAAGTTTTGATACCAATAATTATTATTGGTAGTATGTTGGGATGGTTTCAAATAAAAACATATTTATTGAATGAGAATGCACCAAGGTATCTTTTCTTTAAATATTCATTTGTTACTGCTGATAATTATTTTCCAATAGGAAGTGGATTTTCAACATTTGGATCAGATATGGCAGCTAGAAATTATTCACAATTATATTATAAATATGGCTTTTCAAAATTATTTGGAATGAATCCAACAGATTCTTCTTTTATGAGTGATACTTTTTGGCCAATGGCAATTGGACAATTCGGATGGATTTTTGGGCTAATATATATAGGAATATATATATACATTTTTAAATTTTTTTCAACAGGACAATATTCAAGTAATATTAAAGCATATTTATATGCAATGACATTACAATTTTATATACATGCAATTGGTTCTGCTATTTTATCGTCTAGTGCAGGAGTATTAGGTTTTATAATATTAGGTTTAATAGTAATGCCAGAAAGGAAAGAAAAAGAATTAAAATATGAGAAATAATACAAAATATTTATTAAAAAATGTAGGACTATTAACATTAAGTAATTTTGGAAGCAAAATATTAGTTTTTTTATTAGTTCCAATATATACAAGATTACTTTCAACAGAAGAATATGGAATTTATGACATATATTTGACTACAATTACATTATTGATACCTATTTTATCGTTAAATATAGTCGAAGCAGTAATGAGATTTGCATTAGATAAGAAAATTGAAAAAAGTAAAGTGCTTTCCATTGGAATAAAAATAGTAATAAAATCTATATTATATTGTGCTATTTTGATAATAATAAATTATTTTACAAATTTTATAAATATATTTAATAAATTTCCTCAGTATTTTTTACTATATTATGCTTTAAATATTATATATGATTTGGTTACTCAATTTGCTAAAAGCATAGATAAGATTTTTGATTTTGCTATTGCAAGTATATTAAATTCATTAACAATGCTATTATTGAATATAGTTTTTTTAGTGGTATTTAAAATGAAACTTAATGGATATTTTTTAGCGAATTGTTTAGCGTTTGCAATACCAATAGTGTATTTAAGTATACGATTAAAATTATGGAAGTATATAAGAATAAAAAGTAAAGATGAAGAACTTAAAAAACAAATGATAAAATATAGTTCACCATTAATATTAAATAACATAGGGTGGTGGATTACAAATGCATCTGATAGATACATTTTAACTGCTATGAAAGGATTATCAGAAAATGGAATATATTCAGTTTCGTATAAAGTTCCATCTATATTAAATGTTGTTCAAGCAATCTTTAGTCAAGCATGGATAATGTCAGCAGTAAAGGCGTATGATGATAAAGAAAATGAATTTATTGGACAAACATACCAAATATATAATTGCGTATTTGTATTGTTATGCTCTGTAATAATTATTTTTACTAAAATTATAACTAAAATACTTGCTGCAAATGATTTTTACATTGCTTGGAGATATGCTCCATTTTTAATGATATCAGTATTATTTACATCGTTATCAAATTTCTTGGCAGGATTATTTGCTGCTTCAAAAGAATCTAAAATAATGGGAAAAACTACTATAATTGGAGCTGTTATAAATATTATATTAAATATTATTTTGATTTATTTTATAGGGACAATTGGAGCGGCAATATCAACTATGATATCATATATAGTTGTTTGGTTTTCAAGAATTAAAATGTTAAAAAATATAATAAATTTAGAAGTTAACTTGTATAGAGATGGGATTGGATATCTTATTTTGATAATGCAAGCGGTATTAATTAACATTTTAAATATAGGAATGCGTATTTATATCATTGAGGGTATATTATTAATTAGCTTAATTATGCTATATAATAAAGAAATTAAAGGAATTCTAGATAAAATATGGGGAATAATTGTTAAGAAAAAATTTTAAAAACAAAATAGTAAATGTCAAACAATCATTAAATTAAAAATAAATTATTAATATTATAAAAAATGAATATAATGATATTATAAATTTGTACCAACATGATAAATGTGAATATAAAATAATTTATTGGATATTTTGAATAGTATAAAGCATAATACAAAAAAACTAAAAAAATCAGATGTTTTTGTAGTGCAGTACAAAAACTTTGCTTTTGTGCTGAAATGATGTATAATTTAAATAGAAAAAGATGAGTAAGTATTTTATGATAAGTAGAGATAAATACTTAAATGTATTAAAGAGATTTAAAGATAAAGCATTGATAAAAGTTATAACTGGAATAAGAAGATATGGAATAAAAATAAAAAACGTTTTAGAATGGTTGCTCGATAAATAAGAGTATAAAAAAACACCAAAAAATTTCGAAAAACTATTGCACAAAAAAAAACTAAATGTTATAATCAAGAAGTAGACTAAAAATAAAAAAAGAAAGGGAGAAAAACTATGAAAAAAAGTTTAGTAATATCAATATTAACAGCCATAATAGTAATGGCATGTGCAACATTAGTAAATGCTGCAACAACAAGCACATTAGCAAATGAATTATATGCAAAAGGGCAAAAATACGGAATGACAACAGCTGATAAAGTAAAAATAGAAAGATACTTATCAGAAAATCCAGTAACAGAAGAGCAAGCAAATTCAATAATAGCAAAAGCAGACGAAGCAATAGCAGTTATGGAATCAGCAGGAACAACAGATTACAGTAAATTAACAAAAGCACAAAAAGATCAATTAAAATCAATAGCTAATTCAGCAGCAAGTGTAGTTGATGTTAAATTAGTATTCAAAAAAGGTTCTGTAGAAATTTATAACAATGCAGGAAAATTAATAGAAACAGTTGGACAAAATAATGGAAAATTAGCATATACAGGAAATAACGTTAATGTTGTTTTAACTACTTCTGTAATAGCAGTAATTGCCCTTGCTATCACTGTTGTAACAAAGAGAACTGTACATGAAAAATAAATTAGTACAATCAGTAAAAGCAACTATTAGTAGCATAATAGTTGCTTTATTAATTGCCGGTTTATTGCTTTTTGGCATAAAACTATTTTTAGGGCGAAAAATAGGAGATGTATTTACATTAGTAAATAAAGTTTCAATTACAACAGACACGAAAGCTGAACCTGTGCAAACAACAATAAGTACAGATGAGAATACAGAAACAACAACAATAAAAAATTATCCAGAATATGGAACAGAATATGGAACAATAGAAATAGATAAAATAAATGTTAAATTACCTATATATTATGGTGATACACTAGAAATATTAAAAAAAGGAGTTGGCCATTCTAGTGGAAGCTATTTTCCGGGTGAAGGTGGTTCAATAATATATATGGGGCATAACTCAAAAAATATGTTTAGAAGATTTTCAGAATTGCAAATAGGAAATGAAATAAAAGTAACAACATCATATGGAGAATATGTATATAAAATTTATGATATGCAATTAATAAAAGAGACAGAAGTAGATAAATTACCAATTCAAAAGGATAAAGAAATATTAATGGTATATACATGTTATCCATTTAACAACATAGGGTATGCAACACAAAGATATGTTGTTTATGCAGAATTAGAAAAATAATTGCAAAAAGAAAGGAAAAATGAAAATGAAAGTGATAGTAAATCTTCTAAAATTTATACTCATAACAATACTAACAATATGCATGATAAGTATAGGAATAATTACAATTATATTTTCGACACTTTTCAATAAAAATTATGTTGTTCAAAAGCTAAAAGAAACAGATTTTTATTCAGGAACATATAAATTAGTAGAATCAAATTTTGAAAATTATATATACCAATCAGGATTAGATGAGCAAGTGCTTCAAGGTATATGTACACAGGAAAAAGTAGAAAAAGACATTGATATAATGTTATCAAACATATATGTTGGTACAGATCAAAAAATAGATACTAAAGAAATTGCAGACAACTTGAATACAAATATTGACAAATTAGGAATAAAAACCAAACAAAACGAAGATGCTATAAATAAATTTGTAGAGCATATATGTAATGAATATACAGATACATTAATTCATAGTCAATATGAAAATAAAATGTATAGTGAATATATAAAAATAATTGAAAAATTAAATGAAACTTACGATATAGCATTAATAGTGCTTATAGTAGATTTTATTGCTATTCTAATTGTTAATAGAAAAAAAATATCTAAAGATATACAATATCTTGGAATTGCAATGTTGGCAACAACAGCTTTTGAATTAACAGCCTGCCAGATTATATATTCGAAGGTAAATATTCAAGGAATTAAAATCTTTAATGACGTGTTTTCCAATAGTTTAGTAACAATTATTAAAGATGTTTTGCATAAAATAAATGCTATAGCTGTTGGAACATTTGTGATTGCGATAATATGCAATGCAATATATGTGGCAATAATTGTAAATAAAAAAACAGGTGAAAACACGAATAATGGAAAGGAATTGTAATGGAAGAAATAGATTTAAAAGAATTAATACAAATGTTTTGGGAAAAAAGAATACAAATAATACTAGTAATAGCTATTTTTATGGTTATTGGTGTTATATATACATTAGGTTTTGTAGAACCTAAATATCAAGCAACAACCTCATTGCTTCTTGCAACTAATTCTGCTCAAAGTGCAGCGGGGATAGATACATCAATAACAACAACAGATGTTACTTTAAATTCTAAATTGGTCTCTACATATAGTAAACTTGTAAAAAGTGATAAAGTTGTAAGAACTGTTATTTCAAATTTATCATTAAAAATGGAAGAATCAACCTTAAAGAAAATTGTAAGTGTAACTGCAGCAGAAGATACTGAATTTATAGAGGTTTCTGTTAAATATGATGATCCAGTATTAGCAACTAAAATTGCGAATGAAATGGCTAAAGTTTTTATTGAAAATGTTAAGGAATTTTATGGAGTAGAAAATGTTCATATTGTTGATGCTGCAGAAGTGCCACAAGCACCATATAATATTAACCACGTAAGAGATATTATAATATTTGCATTTATAGGCATAGTTGTTGCTTTTGCATATGTATTACTAGCAAACATGTTAGATACAACAGTAAAATCAGAAGAGGATATAGAAAAAATTACAGGGCTTTCTGTATTGGCAACTATTCCATTATATGAAGATGAAAATAGCAAAAGAAGGGAGAAGAAAAGAAAATGAAAAAAGACCTTATAGCACATACAGAACCGAAATCATATGTGTCTGAATTGTTTAGAACCTTAAGAACAAATATACAATTTATGAATTCAAGTAAAGGATTGCATTCATTATTAGTAACTTCAACATTGCCAGCAGAGGGTAAGACATGGGTTGCTTCTAATTTAGCAGTAGCTTTTGCACAGACTGATAAAAAAGTAATCCTTATAGATGCTGATATGAGAAAATGTTGTTTACACAATATTTTTAGAGTGCAACTTTACCCTGGACTTTCAAATTATTTATCAGGTGTTAATGAGAAAAAAATTGAAAATCCGGATTTATCTGATTATATAAGAAAAACCGATATAGACAACTTATATATAATTCCTTCTGGAAATGTTCCACCAAATCCATCTGAATTGTTGGTAACACAGCAAATGGTAACATTGTTAGAAGATTTAAAAAATGAATTTGATTTAATAATAATTGATGGAACTCCTTCAAAATTAGTAACTGATGCAGTTATATTATCTAGATTAGTAGATTCTACAATTATTGTTACAGGACATAATGTAGCAAAAAAAGATGATTTGGCAAAAGTTGTAAGAGATATAAAAAATGTTGGAGGGAATATTGCTGGAATTGTTTATAATAAAAAACCAATTTCTGGTAAGAAAAATACTGAAACATATTATTATGCTTCAGCATCTGCTAAATGGGAAGCTAGGAAAAAACAAAAGGATGAAGAGGAGAGAAAAAAGCAAGAACAACATTCAAAAACAGCAGAAATAATAAGAACTGAAAAAAGTAATAATGAAAATGAGCCAGAAAAATTTCGAGAAGAAATAACATCTGATATGTTAAAACAATTGGATGAATATTGGCAAAAGGAAAAAGAAAATAAAGATAATAACAGAGGTTAAAAATGATTGATTTTCATTCACATATAATACCTAATATAGATGATGGATCAACAAGTATGAAAGATACAATTAATATGATAAATGAAGCGCGTCAAGCAGGTTTTACTGAAATTATTTCGACATCGCATTATATACAAAAATATTATGATTTAGATTGCTTTGAAAGAGAAAAAATATTAGATATTATTAAAAAGAAAGTATCTGAAAAAAAGGAGATTAATATTAAATTATATTTGGGGAGTGAAATTTATTTTACTCCTGAAATTATAGAATTAGTAAAAAATAAAAAAGCATCAACAATTAATAATACAAGATATTTATTATTTGAACTTCCTATGAATACAAAACCATTATTTGTTAAAGAGATGGTATATGAATTAATGCAAAATGGATATATACCGATAATAGCACATCCTGAAAGATATAGTTATGTTCAAGAAAATATACGATATATAGAAGAACTTGCCGGTATGGGGGTGTTGTTTCAATCAAATTATGGTAGTATTATTGGAATATATGGAAATAGTGCTAAGAAAACTCTGAAAAAATTATTAAAAAATAATTTGATTAGTTTTTTGGGATCTGATGTTCATAGAACAGGACAAATATATCCTAAAATTCCCAAGGCACTGAAAAAGTTAAGAAAAATACTTTCAGCAGAAGAACTTGAAAAACTTACAACATTAAACGCACAAAAAGTTTTAAAAGATGAGGATTTGTAAGAGATATTGATTATAAAATGTAGAAGGCAGGAGCACATCTCCTGCCTTTATGTATGTTTAAACAAAAAACATATATAAAATCAAGAAAAATACTTCTGCCATTAATTATATTATATGCAATAAATACATAAATATACTAGTAAAATTACTTATTAGCCATATTGTTTTCAACTTGTTGTATCATTTTTCTAACCATATTTCCACCGATTTTACCAGCATCTTTAGCTGATATATCACCATTATATCCATCTTTTAAAGTTACACCAACTTCTGAAGCAACTTCGTATTTGAATTTATCTAAAGCACTCATAGCTTCTGGAACTAATTTTTTGTTACTGTTGTTTGAGTTTGCCATGTCTTTTTCACCTCCTGTTATAAATAACAATTAATATTGTTTAGAAAAAACTATTGCTTTTTCTACACTTATGATGTACAATTTCAAAGAAAAATAAACAGGAAATTTTTTGAAAAAATTGAAAAATAAAAAATAGATAATTCTAAGGAGGAAACAATATGTATAGATTGGCTGCAATAGACTTGGACGGAACGATGCTTAATCAATACGGATTAGTAACACAAAGAACAAAAGAAGCTATAAAAAATGCTCAAGAAAGTGGAATAGAAGTTGTAATAGCATCTGGTAGACCAACAGATTCTGTAAAAACAATTGCACAAGAAATAAATAGTAACAAATATTTTATCTCAGGAAATGGAGCTATAATATATGATATAACCAATGATGAGATAATATACGAAAATACATTAAAAAAGCAAAAAGTTTTAGATATAATAAAAATTTGTGAAGAAAATAGTATATATTACAATATATATACAGAAAAAGAAATATTAGCTAAGAGTTTACAATGCAATGTATTATATTATTATAAAGAAAATTTAAATAAAGATGAAAAAAATAAAACGCAAATAAATATTGTAGAGAACATATATAATTATATATCAAACAGAGATGAAAAAGTTGTAAAAATAACAATATGTGACAATCATCAAGTGATTTTTAATTCTATAATGCGAAAATTAAAAGAAATTAGTGAAATTGAAGTTTTAGAAGTATCTCATATGTCAAGAAAAATAATTAAACAGGGAACAGAAGATGTTCCAATTGAATATTTTTATACTGAAATTTCAGCGAAAAATGTAGATAAATGGAATGCGATAGAATTTTTGAAAGAAAAAATGAAAATAGAAAAAAATGAAATAATTGCAATAGGCGACAATATGAATGATAAAATAATGATTGAAAATGCTGGTCTTGGAATTGCAATGGGAGAGAGCACACCAGTAATAAAAGAAATTGCAGACGTGGTTACTGATACAAATTGCAACGACGGAGTAGCAAAGGCACTGGAGAAAATATTGAAAAAATTGTAACCAGTACAATCTTTTTGACAATATTACAGAAATATTACAAAAACATTAATTTTATATTACAAAATATAAAGTTTGTTGATTTTAAGAAGAAAAAGATGTAAAATATAAAAAGATAGCATATTTATGCGTAAATAAGGAGGAATAAAAAATGGCATCAAATCCAATGCAAAGAAAATCAAGAAATTCATTTCTATTAGGAGTAATACTTACATTATTAATAGCAGGTGTAATAATAGCACTTCTATTTTTACAATTAAAACAAAAAACGGAAGAATTAAATGCAGAATTAAGTGCAAAAGTTAAGGTATATACATTAACACAAGATGTGAAATCAGGTCAAGTGTTGACAGAAGATATGTTTTCTCTAAAATCTATACATAAAGATTCAATACCAAGTAATGCAACAGCAACTCCATCAGTGATATCAACATGGTTCTTACAAACAAAAGATGGAACAATGGTAAAAACAGATAAACAAGGTCTTTATTTAGATAAACCAGATTCAATATTAGAAGTAATGGAAGAAAATGGAGATAAATATAAATTTTCTAACAGTGAAAAAACGGCAGTATCATCAAGAGATGAGATAATTCAAGATGAAGCTGGTGCATATATAGTTGATACTTCAAATTCAACTGATGAAATTACAAGAGTGTATCAAGAAGATAGTACAAACCAATATTATATTTATAAATTAGATACATCTTCAATGTCTACAGGAAGTAACAAAACAAGAACAAAAGAATATTTGGAATTACAAAATGTACCAGTACTTGCTAAAGTAACAATGAATGCTAATACAGTAATAACACCAAATCTTATCGTACAATCAGATGAGGTTGTTAGTGATGATACTAGAGAACAAGAGTATAATATGGTAGTATTACCTGTTGATTTGATGACTGATGATTATGTAGATATAAGACTAATGACGCCTTCTGGACAAGATTTTATTGTTGTATCAAAAGCAAAAGTAACTATTCCTGTAAATGCTGACGGATCATATGTAACTGATACAATGAAGGTTAGTTTAAGAGAAGATGAGATATTATCTATGTCAAGTGCAATAGTTGAAGCTTATGGATTATTAGGAGCAAAACTATATGCAACAAAATATGTAGAGCCTGGAATGCAAGAACCATCTGCACCTACATATACACCAAATGCAGCTGTAACATCTCAAATAGATAATAATCCAAATATTGTTGAAAAAGCAAAAGAAGAATTAAGAGCAAGATATTCAGAATCAGCTAAGAAAACAAGAAATGATTACTTACAATCTGCAATAAATGGAGCAGATGATTATAGTTCAAATGTACAAAGTGGAGCAGATGATGATATAACAAAACAAAATACTGCAAGACAAAAATACCTAGAGTCATTAGGAAATTAAGAAGAGAGGACACTTTGTGTGTCCTTACCTTAAGGCTAAAAAAGTAATAAATTTATATGCATGAAATGCAAGAAAGGGAGACCAAAACATATGAAAAAAATAGGGTTTATTGGAGCTTGTGATAAAACCGATGTGATTTTAAGTATAGCCAAAATTCTTACAATGGCAGGAAAACGTGTCTTAGTAATTGATAATACAATAACGCAAAAATGCAAATATGTTGTACCCGTTATAAACCCAACAAAATCATATGTGACTACATATGAAGAAATAGATGTTGCAGTTGGTTTTGATAGTGTTAATAATTTGAAACAATATCTAGGACTGGAGGAAAATGAAAATTTAGATTATGATTATATAATTATAGATACAGACAATTTTACAGGCGTGGCAAATTATGGCTTACAAGGAGCTGATAAAGTATATTTTGTTACTTCGTTTGATTTATATTCTTTGAAAAAAGGGGCTGAAATCTTAAGCCAATTAGGGGTACCTGTGAGAGTTACTAGAATATTTTATACTAAAGATATGTTAAGAGAAGAAGAAGAATATTTTGAGTACCTAACATTAGGAACAAAAGCAATATGGAATGAAGAAAAATTATATTTTATATTGGAAAATGGTGATATTCCAGCAATAATGGAAAATCAAAGAATATTAAAGATTAAACTAAGAAATTTGAGTAATGAATATAAAAAAAATATAGAGTTCTTGGTAAATGATATAGATAAAGAAATTGGTGGAAAGACGATAAAGAGTATAATAAAAGAACTTTAGAAGGAGTTAAAATAATGTCAATTGTAACATTTTGGAACGATGATAGAGAACAAACTGGAAAAACTTTAACAGCTGTTGCTATGGCAACAGCAATGGCTATTGATAAAAATTATAAAATATTATTAATTTCAACAAGCTTTCAAGATCCAACAATAAAAAATTGCTTTTGGGGAGATGAAACTCAGAAAAATTTAAAATTGTTTGGAGCAAAAAATCATAATATAGCTGTTGAAAATGGTATAGAAGGCTTACTTAAATTAATAACATCTAATAAATTAACACCAGGAGTAATAACAGATTATACAAAAGTTATATTTAAGGGAAGATTAGAAGTTTTAAATGGTTTTGTTGGAGATAAAGATGCGTCATTTGATGAAAATTATGAGGAATATAAAAAAGTTGAAAAAAGCTATATAGAATTAATAAGAATGGCAAATCAATATTATGATATGGTATTAGTAGATTTAGAAAAAACTATGAGTACAGCAACAAAAGAAGAAATACTTAGAATTTCAAATTTGAATATTATGGTTTTTTCACAAAAAAAAGTAAGTGTAGATAGATATAGAATGTTAAGAGATAATAATGGAGAAGTAATGGGAGTTAAGACAATTCCTGTTGTTGGAAAATATTCTAGTCATTCTAAATATAATGTAAAAAATTTGACAAGATATCTAGAAGAAAAAAAAGAAATTAGTGTTGTTCCATATAATTTATTATATTTTGAAGCAACAGAAGAAGTTGGCGTAGTAGATTTATTTTTGAGATTGAAAAATGTAAAAGATAAAACTGATGAAAATTACATTTTCCTAGATGAAGTTACAAAATTAATGGAAAAGATAATAAAAAGATTAAAAGAATTGCAAATGAAAATGAGGTGAGAAAATGTCAATAACTAATATACTATTAACTTTCGTTGTTATAATACTTGCCGGGGCAGGAATAGCATATTTTATTAAAAGAAATAAAAACGCAGAAGTTGAAGAGATGGTAGAAAAAGACGAAAAAACATATACATTAGAGATGATGAGAAACTATGTAAAAAAGAGACTAGATGAAATAACAAAGGTAAACTTATATGATATAGGATTATCAGAAGAGGAATTGAAACGTAGAAAAAATAAAAAATATGCATTAAAAAAGGCTTTAAAAGGATGTACATATGGAGATGTTAATGATAAGAGATATGTAAAAGAACTTATTACAGATATATTGTCTCAAGAATATGGCGTAAATGAATCTAATATATCAACTGCAATACCATTTGATATGCCATCATTACTTTCATCACAGGACAAATTCGATATTTTGATATATGTTTATAAAAAAGAGTTTGGATATGAGGCATTAACGCAATTAATTAAAAGATATAATTTAGCTGTATTAAAATATCTTCAAGGTGAAACAAAACCAAGTTATGTAATAACAGATGATGAAATAGATGATATATTTGAAAAGGAACAAATAGTATTATCTTTTGAGGATAAATTGCAAATTGTTGTTCAAAGAATATATCAACATTACAAAGGATATAGCTCAATAGATGAAATAAGAGATATGAATATTGATGGTGTTTCTGGTGGTGTTTCTGGTTTACCTGAAAGCTTTTTGAGTCAGGTTGCTCAAACAGATGGAGATTACTTAGATCAAGTTGCAGAACATAAAGTACCAAGAGCATGTGACAGTATATGGATATTTTTCCAAGGTAAATCAATTCGTTTAGCGTTTTTATCATTTGGAACAGAAGCAGAACTAAAAAGGGTATGTCAAAATATTTATAAATATAATAACCCTGGACAGTTATCTGATACAAATGGTTATAAAATTAACGAGATGAAGGATGGTTCTCGTGTCGTTGTTGTAAGACCAGCAATGTCAGAAACATGGGCATTTTTCGTAAGAAAGTTCGACGTAAAAAGAGCTACAGTTGAACAATGGACTGGTGAAATGCCAGGAAGTGAAAAAGTTATTGATTTATTAAAATACCTTGTAAAAGGAGCAAGAATTACATCAATCACTGGTGAGCAAGGTTGTGGTAAAACAACACTACTTATGGGTATGATTGAAAATATATATGAAACAATGAACTTGCGTATTACAGAAACTGCATTTGAGTTGCACTTAAGAAAGGTTTATCCAACAAGAAACATTTTGTCAATGCGTGAGACAGATACAATAGCTGGACAAGAGTGTTTGGATGTGCAGAAAAAAACTGACGGTTCTGTAAATATCATTGGTGAGGTTGCAACTGACCCCGTAGCATCTTGGATGATCCAATCTGCACAGGTTGCATCAAAATTTACATTATTTACTCACCATGCTAAAACATTTCCAGATTTAGTTACAGCTCTACGTAACTCAATGTTAAGAGCAGGTGTATTTAAAAATGAAAAAACTGCTGAAGAGCAGGTTGTTCAAGTATTAAATTTTGATATACATCTACAAAAAGACTTTAGAGGAAGAAGATACATAGAAAGAGTAACTGAATGTATTCCAATTCATGATGCAACAACATATGATCATGACTATAAAGGCGAAAAAACAATGGATGGAAAGGTAGAAAAATTCTTCCAGAATGCAACAACATATTTTTCAAAAATAACAGAACAAAATTTATACAGATATCAGAATGTATTAGAATATGTTGATGGAGAATATCAGATTACAAATAAAATAACAGATAAAAATCTTTCAGAAATGAGAGCTAATATGGATGAATCAGATTTACCTGAATTTGACAATTTTGTTGAAAAATATTGGGGAGATCAGATTAGAAAAGAAAGTAAAACAAAAATTAAAAAATAACAAAAAAATATAGGAGGTGTTTATTTACATGAGTACTCAGATGCTAAAGTATATAATGATTGGAACAATAGTACTATTTTCGGTAGTTGTTATAATGTATTTAGTATTAAGAAAAATCATGGGAAAATCTGAATATGCTAAGATGAAGAAATTACAAGAAGGAACTAAGGCAGAAGGATTTTCATCTGAAATTATGTATCAAAAGATATATATTTTCTTTACAAAAACACCTTTCTTTAAAAGATATTTATTCAAATTAAGAAGAAGGCTAGAAATTGTTAATATAGATGACGAATATACAACTAGAAAAGATGCAGCAAAAATTTTAACAAAGGCAAGTATAATTTTTATACTTATTGCTTTAGCTACAATTATAATAACACATAGTAATTGGCTGTTAATGTCTATTTTATTGATATTTGAATTGTTTATTGTAGATACAATGGTAGATGGAATGGTAGATAAAATAGATAATAACTTGTTGAAAGAGCAAATTGATTTTTTTGCAGAAATAAGACACGCTTATCATGAATATAACATGGTTGAGGAAGCAATATATCAGGTATCATTAGATGATGAAAAAAGTGTTTCTAAACAAGGTGAAAAGATTTATGAGATTTTAAGTTCAGATGATCCAGAAACAGAACTTGAAAAGTATTATGATGTTGCACCAAATAGTTATTTAAAAGAATTTGCAGGTATTTCATATTTGACTCAGGAGTTTGGAGATAGAGAAGAGGATGGAGCTTCTTTATATTTAAAAAATGTGGATAATATAACGCAAGAAATGCAAATTGAAATATTAAAAAGAGATAAGCTAAATTATGTATTTCAAAGTTTGACAATAATTTCTATAGCTCCAGTACTTTTATTGGAAATATTAAAAAGCTGGGCTGTAAGCAATTTTACATTTACAAGTAGTTTCTATAATGGCAAATTAGGATTGATTGTACAGGTTTTAATAGTTATATTAACAGTTGTTTCATACATTATGACGAGAAAGTTAAAAGACAATGGTGGAGTACAAGCTGAGATGTCAAATAGAGATAATCCTTGGCAAGAAAAAATATATAAAATTCCGGTTTTAAAACAAGCTGTAAATGCTTTTGTACCTAAGCCAGGAACAAAAGATTACAGAAAGATGCAAAATCTAATGAAGGATTCTGCGTCAAAAAAGAAAATGGAATGGATATATATAAATAGAATATTTATGGCTATCATAACATTTATATTAACTATTATATTTTCTATTATATTACATAAAGTTGCTATAAATTATGTTTATACAGAACCTACTACAGAACAGCAAGTATTGGGAAAATTATCGGAAAAGAACCAGGTAAAGGCAGATGAATTAACTAAACAAGATAATTACTTTTTAGACAAATTAAAAGGAAATTTAAAAATTACAGTTGATGATATAAAAAAAGCAATGCTAAAATCTCCTTATTATGATGAAACTTCTGATGAAAAGAAGATGGCTTCAGATGCAGAAAGAATTTTAGGAAAATTAAAAGTAATAAATTCAGAGCAAATGCAATGGTTCGAAATTTTGATGGCATGTGGATTTTCATTGATTGCCTATATGGCACCTGTTTGGATGATGATATTCCAGAAGAAGATGAGACAAATGGAAATGGAAAATGAAGTAATGCAATTCCAGACGATTATATTAATGTTGATGAAAATTGAAAGAATTAGTGTTGAAATGATACTAGAATGGCTCGAAAGATATGCTAATATATTTAAAGAACCAATTTCAAAATGCGTAAACAACTATGAATCTGGTGCATGGGAAGCATTAGAAGAACTTAAAAATTCTGTAACAAATAAGGATATGATTAGAATTGTAGAAAGTTTACAAGCAGCAGTAGAAAAAATACCAATAAGAGAAGCTTTTGATGAATTAGATGCAGATAGAGATTATCATAAAGAAAAAAGAAAAGATACAAATGATCAATTAGTATCAAGAAAAGGATTGATAGGTAAGGCTGTTGGTTTTGCCCCAATGATATGCTTATTCGTAGGATATTTAATTATACCATTGGTTGTAATAGGATTAACAAGTATGTCAAGTACATTTTCACAATTGTCAAGTTAAAATATATTAAGCTAAATTTGAGGAGGATATAATGGAAAATATATCAAAGGCATTACTTATCGCTGGTGGTGTTTTATTTGCAATATTAGTTTTAACGTTATTGATTATATTTCGTGGGAAAATATCATCATATTTCACAGAACAACATAATGCTAAAATACTTGAACAAGTAACGGAATTTAATAATAAATTTGAAAATTATAATGGACAAACTATTAGGGGAAGTGAATTGATTTCTGTTATGAATAGAGTTGTTGATTATAATCGTACATATTCTGATATACAAGGTGCTGAAAGAGTTATAATAAGAGTAGAGTTCCCAGATAATCATCAAAAAGATTTACTATATACTGGAGTTACAATGTCATCTTCTGACATATTATTTGCAAATTCAACTATTTCAAATGTAAGTGGAGATGATAATATAAGTAGGATTTCAGGATTAAGTTCTGAATTAGCAACTAGCACAGGAATAGATGATACTAAATTGCAAAAATTATCGGCTAATATATCAATCATTTGTAGTACAAGTACAGATGAAAATGACGTAAATATACGAAATGAAAAATTACAGAAAATTTTAGGATATGGCAAAAGTAAAACATTTGAAGGCACAGAACTTAGAAAAATTCAAAGTGCTACATTAAAATATTATCAATTAACACAATTTAAAAGGACAATGTTTAAATGTACTGATGTTGTGCATGACCAAAAAAGTGGAAGAATTAATAAAATATCTTTTCAAGCTGTAGTGGAAAATGGTATGCTTAAACAAGATTAATATAAAGATATTAGTATAAAATGAAAGGAAAACATAATGGAAAATGCAACAAAAGCCTTATATATAGCTGCAGGTGTATTAATGGGAATAATGATATTATCATTAGGAGTAATATTATTTTCAAGTTTGCAAAGTTATATTGATGAATATAAAGAGGAAATAGAGTTTAATGAATTAAACACTTTTAATAATAAATATCAAAAATATGTTGCTACTGAACAGAATTTAACTATACAAGATATAATTACAGTGGCTGGAATAGCTTATGAAGATAATAGTTCATTTAATATTGATACAAGTGAATGGGATATTGACGAAAATTCCTTGTATGTTGGCATATTTTTAGATGGAGAACGTGTTGACAAAGATATTAAAGAACAAATGCAAGCCTTACTATCAGAAAATATAGGAAAAAAATATGAATGTACAGCTTCTAATGCGAAGTATAATAAGGTTGGACGAATTTACGAAATGCATTTTTCAGAAGTTAGATAAAATGTTGCAAAATGTAAAATAAAGTGTTATAATGAGGTTATATAATGAAAAAAATATTTATATTTTTAATGACTGTTTTAGTAATTATTGCTATAATTGGTGTAAAATATATTTCATATAAAAATGAAAAAAATTTAATTCAAAGCGAGAATGCTGAATTTGAGGATTATAAAGATAAAGAAGTATATGGATTAACAGTTGGAACTTTAATTAATAAAGCTGTTGATAAAAATACGAAGAATAAAGTAGAAAAAGATGATAAAGGTAATTTTATACAGAATGATGAAAACTCTATTGAGATAGAATTACATATGATAGAGAACGATAAAGATTATGAATTACAAATGGAACAAATCTATAATGCAGGAACAGAACAATTTGTTCAATATTATGGGAATATTAAATTTAAATGTTCAAAAATAGAATATCATAAAAAAACAGGTAAAATTAAATATATATTATTTGAACAACTATAAACAAGTTAATAAGGTTTGGCATCATTTAAATGTCAATATTAAATAAACAAAAGTTAATAAAGGAGGGAGAAACTATGGAGAACGCAACCAAAGCATTGTTAATTGCAGCAGCTGTATTAATAGCAATTCTTATTATATCATTAGGACTTGTAGTATACAATAAAGCTTCTGAAACTATGGATTCAGTAGATATGTCAGGACAAGAAATACAAGCTTTTAATGAAAAATTTACAAAATATGCTGGAGATAGTGTAAGAGGAACTGAAGTTAATGCTTTATTAAAAACAGCTGTAAATAATAATTTAACTGAAGGTAATAATGGTAATTCAGCTAAGCTTGTAATTGTATCAGGTGCTGCTTCAGTTGACGCATCTACTAATACAGTACCAAAAGTTGATGCATCAAAATTGTATAAAATTGAAGTAAAACAAGATGGACCTGGTGGATTAGTAAAAACTATTACTATAACAGCAAATTAATAAAGGTAGAAGATTAATTAAAAAAGTAATAAATTATTGTTTATTATAAGAAAGGAGATATACTTATGGAAAACGCAATGGATGCACTAAAAATTGCAGCAGGAGCACTTATGTTCGTATTAGCGTTAACCATAAGTATTTCTTGCTTTTCGAGTGCTAACGAATCTGTAACAGCAATAGTAAATATGAGAGATAGGGATACAAAAATAATCTATGATAATATAAAACCATCTAATGGATTAACTAGAACAGTGGGAATTGAAACTATAGTACCTGCAATGTATAAAACATATGATGAAAATATAGAAATATATTTCAAAGATTCTAGTGGAAATTCAATTCCAATATACTATAAAACAGCGGGAAATGGTAAAAGAGAAGTTGATGATGACGGAAACTATATAATAGTTAATTATGTTAATCTTGCTGCAGAGGTATATCCAGATAAAGAAACATGCATAAAACACTTAGATATGATATTATCAGTAGGTCAAAATAATAAGGATAGTTATGAACATGGTTCAGATGTTGATATGCAAAATATGATAAAAAAATATAAAGAGCAGTTTCATGAAAACTATCCTTACGGATTCTTAGAATTTATAAAAAATAAAAAATTTGAGGAGAAATTAGGAGAATATTATGAAAGTGAAGGTTCAACTGCAACTCAAATAAAGAAAAGAATAATAACATATCAAGAAAGAACAGATTTATAAAATTTTGAAAGGAGCGAAGATATATTTAAAAATATATCAGTATAAGCAATATGGAAGATACAGTAATATCAATAATTGCAATAATTTCAGCAGCTGTTATAATGTTTTTTGCACCAACTATATTGATTGCTGATAGATCAGATGATATATCACAATTATTGGTTCAGACAGCTACAGCTGAATTTGTTAATGAAGTTGTTAAATCTGGCAAGATAACTGTTGAAAATTATCAACGATTTATATCAAGTTTGCAGTCATCTGGAAATACATATGATGTAGATGTAGAAGTAAAAATATTAGATGAAACAACATCAAAAATTGTTACAGATGTTGATAATAAAAAAATAGGAAATAACACATATTATTCTCTATTTACAAGTCAAATAGAAGATAAACTTGGTATATCATCACAAATTACAACAAATAATAGATATGGACAACTTATATTAAAACAAGGTGACTTGATTTCGGCGACAGTAAAAAATAATAGCCAAACATTGTCACAATCTTTAAAAAGTTTTTATTTTAGTGCAACTTCAGGTGATTTACATATAATTGCTGCAAGCTCATCTGGTACAATAAATATAAATGGTTCAACATAAAAATGATTATTTTTAAATTGTTAAAATTAATCATTTTTTTATGTAATAGAATAGGAAAGTGATATATAATTTTACAGTTTAACTGCGGACGCTTTGCTATTTTAAATTTGTTTCAAACAAATTTAAAACACCTTGTTAAACTTTAAAATTATATATGACTTTCCTAGTAATAAAAAATACAATTGCTAGCTCTTTTGATTTTCTTCTTATAGTTGAAAACCTAAATTGGGCGAGAACAAAGGGCGAATAGATTGCTTTGTTCTAATAATATGGGAGGAATAATGAGTATAATATATGTACTAACTATAGTATTAGTAATTTCTTTACACATGCTAATATATAAAAAGGAAGAAAAATTAAATTTTATTTCGTGGTTAATAATATCAATTGGTTTACTTATAAGTTATAATATTTGTGTATGTGTAATTTTATCTTTTTTAAAGATAAAATCAACTTTAATAACTTTATCTATAGTGAATAGTGTTGTTATTTTCTTATTGGGGATAAAAATAAAAGAAGATGATAAAATACAAAAATATAATATATTTAAAGCTGATATAATTGCAGTTGGAATTATGCTGATTGTAGCTATTATTGTGGCTATAATGCAGTATGGAATTCCTATAAATATTAAAAATTCCATAACAGATGCTGCTACACATTACAGAGTTGCAGATGAATTTTACAATTATTCAGAATTATTGTTCAAGGATAATTCAGATATTATTGAAATATTTAATGAAAAATCGTTAATGCCTGGAGCATATATAAATACAGGTATTGTATTTAAAATATTTTCGCCAATAATGGAAGAAACATATTTTTGTAAATTATTTATAGTGTTTGATACGGCGATGTGGTATTTATCGGGTTTACTAATGTATGCGGTACTAAATAATATGAAAGAAAGATGGAAAGCTATACCACTAATATTTTCATTAATATATATGTTAGCATATCCTTTAAATTCTTTATTATCAGGTTTTTCGTATTTGCAAGTTGGATTAAATATAATAATAGGTATTTTATTTATTATGAAACAAGATATAGAACAAAAATATAGGAATATTCTAATATCTTTATCAAATTTTGGATTAATGTTTTCATATTATTATTTTGCACCAGTTGTATTTGTTTCTATATTTATCCAAATTATAATGGAAATAAGGAAACGTAAAGAAAGCTTGTTTAAAATTAATAATTTATTAATTATTATGATAACACTAATATTGCCAGGATTATTTGGAATAATGTATTTTGTTATATTTCAAATAGCAAAATTCGGACTAAGTTCACAAAGTAATACGCTTTCTGCTATAGGTACACCAGGTGCTATATATCAAAATTTCATTTTAAATATACTTATATTTATAATTTTAGCTATATTTTATATTATACATTGTTTTAAAAATAAAAAAGAAAGTTTTTCAATTAAATTATTAATAAATTCTATAATATTTTTAATAATATTATTTATAGGTATGAAATTTGGAAAAGTATCGGAATATTATTACTATAAAACATATTATTTCCTTTGGATTCTTTTAATATATATAGCATTTAGTTATATAGAGATATTGAGAGAAAAAAATAAAATATGGACTAACATAGGAATTGGAATATATTGTATAGGAGTTATAATTGCTATAATGTATAGCAAAAATATATTATTTTTTGATGTTTATCAAAAAAATTTTGAAGAGGTAAGAGAGGATTATAAACTTATCAGTAATAAAGAGCTTGAAATTTTAAAATATTATAATGAAAATATTAATCATATGGATGATAATACATATTTATATGTAGCATCAATTATAGGAAGAACCAAATGGATGTATGTTATTACTAAGAATCCATATATTTATGTTGATTCAATATATGGAGAAAAGCCAACAAGTATTCAGCAATTTTTAGATAGTGAAAAAAAATATTGTATAATGTTTAAAAATGATTGTGAACAAATACTAATAGAAGCTAGAGAAAATAATAATGTGAAAATATTATTTCAAAATGAAGATGGTGCTGTAGTTGAAAAAATTAATTAGTATAAAAAGAAAAATTAATACAAATAATAAAAAATGAAGGAGTGAAGATTTATGAAAACACTCAAGAAAATATTTTTTATATTTGTATTAATTTTTTTATATGTTTTTGTGTTATCTAGAAATTATATACCTGTAACAGTAGCTGTAAAAGGTGAAGAAGTACGAATTTCTAATATACAAGTAATACCAATAGGAGAAGTTGTAGGAATCAAACTATATACAAGTGGTGTACTCGTTGTAGGAACATCCGGAATAGAGAGCATAGATGGAAAAACATATAAACCGTATGAAAACACAGAGATTAGAGAAGGTGATTCGATAATATCAATTAATGATAATATAATAAATAGTACACAAGAGTTAATTGATACTATAAATATGTATAATGGAGAAACGGTGAAAATAACATATATCAGAGATAATGTAGAAAGAATATGTGATATTACACCTGTTAAGGACAAAGTAGGAATGTACAAAATAGGATTATGGGTTAGAGATAGTGCGGCAGGAGTTGGAACTGTTACATTTTACAATGAGGAGACACAAAGCTTTGCTGCATTAGGTCATGCAATAACAGATATAGACACAGGTGATATATTACAAACTTCGTCAGGAGAAATAGATAATGTCAGTATAATATCAGTTGTAAAAGGGGTAGAACAACAACCTGGAAAAATTCAAGGTAGTATAAGACAAAATAGTTCTATAGGAAATATTTATAAAAATACTAAGTATGGAATATATGGAGTAATAAAAAATCCTACAAATATAAATATAGATTATTCTAAAAAAATGTATGTTGCAGAAAGACAAGAGATTAACTTAGGCGAAGCTGTTATATTATCCAATATAGATGGACAATTTAAAGAGTACACAATTGAAATACAAAAAACATATTTGAACAATAATTATGATAACAAAAGTATGGTAATCAAAGTTACAGATGAGGAATTATTAAATAAAACAGGTGGAATAATTCAAGGCATGAGTGGTTCACCAATTATACAAAATGGGAAGTTCTGTGGAGCTGTTACACATGTTTTTGTCAGAGATCCAAGTATAGGCTATGCTGTTTTTGCAGATAAAATGTTAAGTGAACTTGAATAAAAAGGGAACAGTTCTTTTTATAAAAAGGGAATTGTTTCTTTTTGTTTAATATAAAAAATAATGTCGAATGATAGCAATTTTATGAATTTTGTGATATATTATTTAGGACGGTTTTTACCTTGAGAAAGGATGAAATAAATTATGAAAATAAAAAATATATTCAAACACATAAAACTTGTGACAAAACATAAATGGATTGTATTCAAATTATGTTGTAAAATAGGAATACCATGGAGAGGATTTTTACATGATTGGTCTAAATTTTCACCAACAGAATTTTGGGAAAGTGTAAAATATTATGATGGACATAGAAGTCCAATTATGGTATGCAAAGCTGATAAAGGATATTCAGAAGCATGGCTACATCATAAGGGAAGAAATAAGCATCACCATCAATATTGGATTGACTTGTCATTACCAGAAAAAGCGATAATAATGCCATATAAATATGCGGCAGAAATGGTGTGTGATGAACTTGCAGCAGGAATAGTGTATAATGGAAAGAATTGGACTAATCATACTCAATTAGATTATTATACAAGTAAAGAAAGAAAAAATTTAATACATCCACAAGTAAATAATTTTATGATTGCTGTTTTGACAGAGATAAGTGAAAATGGAATAGATAAGACATTGACAAAGAAAAATATTAAAGAATTATATGAAAAATATTGTATTAGAATGGAGAATTTAGATGAGAATAAGATTTAAGCCTTGGGCGAGACCTGAATTAGAGGCAAGTAACTTTTATAGAGATAATCCAGAAGAATTAAGGAATAAATGGATACAAGAATTTAAAAATCAGGAAAATCCAATACATTTGGAACTAGGATGTGGTAAAGGACAATTTATATCACAATTGGCAGTCCAAAATTCAAATATAAATTATATAGCAATAGACTTGGTTGATGCGATGTTGGGCCTTGCTAAAAGAAATGTTGAACAAATATATAAAGAACAAAATAAAGAAATAGATAATGTATTATTAACAAGATTTGATATTGAAAGAGTGACTTTAATATTAGGAGAAGAAGACAACATTAAAAGAATATACATAAATTTTTGTAATCCATGGCCAAAGGGGAAGCACAGAAAAAAGAGATTAACACATACAAGACAATTAGAAAAATATAAAACTTTTTTGGCACAAGATGGAGAGGTTTATTTTAAAACAGATGACGACAGTTTGTTTAATGCAAGCTTAGGATATTTTGCAGAGTCTGATTTTACTATTTTGAAAAAAACATATGATTTACATGCAGAACCGATTTGGGAAAATAATATAGAAACTGAGCATGAGAAGATGTTTTCTGAACAAGGAATAAAAATAAAAGCATTAATTGCAAAAAGAAATTGAAATAGATACTATGAAAAACATAGTATCTATTTCAAATTTTTTTTGAGCAGTTATTGTTGGCTATTTTTTTATTTCTTTTATTTCATCAATACTTAATCCTGAAATTTCACTTATATCTTTTAAAGGAAAATTTCTTTTTAAAAGTTTCTTTGCTATTTCTTTTGCTTTTCCGTATTTCTCCAAGCTCCTTGCCTTTTTGAAGTCCGAGCTCTTTGCCCTTTTGAAGCCCAAGTTTATGTCCTTCTTTAAGACCACACTCTTCTCCATTTGCTCTAGCACTTGCTAAAGCAGAATGTTCTTCAAGATCTGACATTAATTTTATTTCAGCTAATCGTTTTACTTCTTCATCACCAGTCAAAACTTCATAATTTTCAATTGCTTTTTTTATATTTTTATTATTCTTTTTTGCCATATCTAGAAGATCCCCCCTTTCCATATCCAGAAAAGCAAGCCATTGATTTAGTGGTTTACTCATATCTGGATTTTGCTTCCTAAATTTATTCAATTCTATGTAATAATACTTAACATTATTATTAATTTCGTAGTCTTTATTAGTTGTAGAAACTCTAACTGTTTCTGTAAAATAATCAGGTAAATTTATAAATGTATAGTCTAAAATTGCAATTATAATAACAGGTTTTAGATTTTCATAATTGGTTCCACTACCAAGTTGTTCTGTTATTTTTTTGCTAGCATAAAATGTTGTTCTTTCCTCGATATTATTAAAATTTCTTAATTGGATTTCAACATTGATAAACTTGCCATTTGCGAGTTCCACTCCTAAGTCCAAAACTCCATATTTTTGTTCTTTAGCCAATTGTTCTAACCTTACATCATGCAAAACTCTCTTTATTTCTAGCTTTTCTCCTAAAACTGCCTCAAGAAAATTTTTTAAAAATCCCTCATTTTCTTTTCTACTAAAAAATGCTTTAAATACAATATCACTTTTTAATTTTAATTGATTACTCAATTGTGGTGTAATAATCATATTCTGTACCTCCATTATATATTATTTTTTCCTTTTTGACAATATTGCCATTTATCATATGTTAAAAAGCCTATGACTCCACATCACTTCCATTCTTTATAAATTTGTTACTATTGATTTTTTATGATTTTCAAAAAGTTTGAAAAAAATTAAAAATTACTGTAAAACTAAGCTGTAATTGTACATAAAACATTGTACATATAGAATATAACATATTATACTCTATTTGACAAGAGCAAATTAAAAATTTTTACCAAAAATTTTTACCAAAAAATTTTAAAAAACTATTGTCAAAAGTAATTTAATGTGTTAATATTAGAAAGTGACATAGGGGTATAGTGTCAATGGTAGCACATCGGTCTCCAAAACCGCCTGTGTGGGTTCGAATCCTACTACCCCTGCCATTTTTATTATTTAGGGGGCAATAGGTTTTTTAATTAAAACCTATTTTTCGTAAGAAAAAGAAGTTTAGTTTTAAAGCTGAGCTTCTTTTTTGGCTATTAATAGGTATGTAAGCTAGAAAGGAGAGATTTATATAAACAAATTAATAACTAGAATAATTATTTTTTCAATGATAATATGTATTTTATTTATTCCAACAATGTCAGCAAATAGTAACTTACAGGAAACTAATAAAAGTGAATTGATTTTTTATGGAGATTTAAACTTTGCATGGCCAATTCCAGGATATACAGCAATATCATCTCCATTCGGAAAAAGAAATGCACCAACATCTGGTGCTTCAACATATCATAAAGGAGTGGACATTCCTGCACCTGAAGGAACAACGTTAATAGCAACATGTAATGGTGAAATAACATTTACAGGCTTTTTGGGTGGTGGAGGGTATACAATAACGATAACTACAGAAAATGGATTAAAAATATCATATTGTCATGTTTCACCAAATTATATTGTATCTATGGGAGATAAAATAGAACAAGGACAAGTAATAGGAAATGTTGGACCTAAATATGTATATGGCGTTGCAGGAAATAAATATAAAGATGCAACAGGAAAGCCAACAAATGGTGCAACAACAGGGTGTCATTTACATATAGGATTTAGAATAAATAATGAATATGTAAATCCATTAGATTATTTAAAATAGTTTACAGTGCAAGGATTTTGTGCTATTATATTAATGTTTGAGGGAGATGAGTTTATGGCATTTGACGGAATTGTAACAAAATCAATTGTTTCAGAATTACAAAAAATTATAGGGAGTAAAATAGATAAAATACATGAACCAGATAGAAATACAATTATTTTAGGACTATATTTTCAAGGGAAAACTTATGCTTTAAATATTTGTATTGATGCACATAATTGTAGACTAAATTTAACAACACATTCTAAAGTAAATCCTCTTGTTGCACCAAATTTTTGTATGTTACTTAGAAAACATCTAATAGGGGGAAGGATTTTAGATATTTCCATGCAAGGATTAGAAAGAGTTGTAAACATTCAGATTGAAACTATAAATGAATTTAATGAAATAGAAGTTAAAACTTTAATAATCGAACTTATGGGAAAACACAGCAATATAATATTGACAAAATCAAATGGAATGATTATTGACGCTATGAGACATATAAGTTCAGCAAATTCATATAGAGAAATATTACCATCACGAATATATACTCTGCCAAAATCAGATAAATATGACTTTACGGAATTAAAGGACTTTGAGGAATTTTATGATAAATTAATAGGAAAACAAGAAGAGATAAAAATAGAGGAGTTATCCAAAAGAATCGCTAATAAATTTACAGGAATTAGTCTGCAATCTGCGAAAGCAGTAGTATCAAAATGCAATATTGAAAGTGTTTCAAAAGAAAATTTAGAAAAAGTTTATAGATATATTCAAAGTATAATAAAAGACAATCAACATTTAAAATTTGAAACAATATATAAAAATGACAAGATTTCAGATTATGTATTAGTAAAGGATGAAAATTCAGAGAATCATAGTTTGAATTTTTATATTGATGATTTTTATTTTGAAAGAGAAACTACAGAAACATTTGTAAATTATAGAAATAGCATATTAAAAATGATTTTAGAAAAATTAAAAAAATATAATAATCGTTTACTTAGTATAAACTCTAAACTTAAAGAGTGTGATGAAATGGACAAATATAGGCTATATGGTGAACTTATAACTGCAAATTTATATAGAATTACAAATAATCATTCTGCAAGTATAGAATTGGAAAATTATTATGATAATAATAATTTGATTTCAATACCTTTAGATATTAAATATTCACCAAATATAAATGCGAAAAGATATTTTAAGAAGTATTCTAAATTAAAGAATGCACTTAAAATTGTATCAGAGCAAAAAATTGAAACAGAAAAAGAGATTGATTATATTGGAAGCATTGTTTATGAATTAGAGAATAGTACATGCGTTGAAGATGTTCAAGAAATTTTCGAAGAAATAAGTGAAAATGTTGTGTTTAGAGATAGATTAAAAAAGAAAGAAAAAAAGAATAAAACTTCTAAAAAGAAAAAACAACAATCATTTTCACCTATTGAATATGATATTGGTGAGTATAAAATATATGTAGGAAGAAATAATAAAGAAAATGATTGGTTGACATTGTCTTTTGCGAATAAAACAGATTTATGGTTTCATACAAAAGATGTGCAACGGAAGTCATGTGATACTAAAGGCTGAAAAAGAAGTTACTGATGACATTTTAGTAAAATGTGCTGAAATTGCTGCTAAACATAGTAAAGCAATGTTTTCTTCTAATGTCCCTGTTGATTATTGTCAGGTTCAATTTGTTAAAAAGCCACATGGTGCAAAACCTGGAATGGTCATCTTTACAAATAATAAAACCCTAAATGTTAATCCATTAAATGAAAACTAATTAAGGAATTTTTATTAAAAATATTGACAATAAAAAAACAACATAATATAATAAAAAAAGTTAAATAATTACGATGAAAAAGAAAAATTATGAGAGTCAATAATAGAGAGCTAGTGATGGTGGAATACTGGTAGCGATAAACATAAGGGGAGCTTTTGAGTAATAAAAATAAATTAAGGTGCTTGAATTTTATTAAAAAATTTAAGAATTAGGGTGGAATCGCGGAAAATATACTTTCGTCCCTAGCATAGTGTGCATGGCATATTGTGCTAGGCACGGAAGTTTTTTGTTTGGTTAAAAAATAATTGTAATTTGGGCTATATCAGATTCAATTATTTTAAACTGAATTAGAGAAGTAGGAATGGAGGAAATAAAAATGGTAAAATCAATGGAAACAATAGTTAATTTATGCAAAGCAAGAGGATATATTTATCCTGGTTCAGAAATTTATGGAGGATTAGCAAATACATGGGATTATGGACCATTAGGAGTAGAATTAAAAAATAATGTAAAAAAATTATGGAGAAAAAAATTCATTCAAGAAAGCAAATATAATGTAGGATTAGATGCTGCAATATTAATGAACCCACAAACATGGGTTGCATCAGGACATGTTGGAGGATTTTCAGATCCGCTTATAGATTGTAAAGAATGTAAAACAAGACATAGAGCGGATAAGCTAATTGAAGAATGGGCTCATGATAATGGAAAAGACATGATTGCAGATGGAATGACTGATGAAGAAATGATTAAATTTATGGATGATAATAATATATGTTGTCCAAGCTGTGGAAAGCATAATTTTACAGGAATACGTAAATTTAATTTAATGTTTAAAACATTCCAAGGAGTAACAGAAGATGCAAAAGCAGAAATATATTTAAGACCGGAAACAGCACAAGGAATATTTGTAAATTTCAAAAATGTGATGAGGACAACAAGAAAAAAACTTCCAATGGGAATTGCGCAAGTGGGAAAAGCATTTAGAAATGAGATAACACCAGGAAATTTTACATTTAGAACAAGAGAATTTGAACAAATGGAATTGGAATTTTTCTGCAAACCAGGAACAGATTTAGAATGGCATGAATATTGGAAGAATTTTTGTAAAGAATGGTTGTTAGGACTTGGAATGAATGAAGAAAATATTCGTTTAAGAGATCATAGTCCAGAGGAACTTGTATTCTACAGTAAAGCAACTACAGATATAGAATATGCATTTCCATTTGGATGGGGAGAATTATGGGGAATTGCAGATAGAACTGATTATGATTTAACAAATCATATGAATGTTTCAAAAGAAGACTTTACATATTTAGACCCAGAAACAAATGAAAGATATGTACCATATTGTATAGAACCATCACTTGGGGCAGACAGAGTTGCATTAGCATTTTTATGTAACGCATATGATGAAGAAGAAATAGCAGAAGGGGATACAAGAACGGTATTACATTTACATCCTGCATTAGCACCATACAAAGTTGCTGTACTTCCATTATCAAAGAAGTTATCAGAAAAAGCAGAAGAAGTATATGCTAAATTATCAAAGAAATTTATGTGTGAATATGACGAAGCGGGTTCAATAGGAAAACGTTATAGAAGACAAGATGAAATTGGAACACCTTTCTGTGTAACGATAGATTTTGATACTTTAGATGATGACACAGTAACAATAAGAGATAGAGATACAATGGAACAGGTAAGAGTAAAAATAGATGAACTTGAAAACTGGATTGGTGAAAAAATAGATTTTTAACAATACGAAAGGAAAAGAAAAATGGAAAATAAAAAAGTGATAGTAGCAATTGTAATAGTAGTAATATTAATAGTTGGAATAGTATGTGGAACTTTTATATTTGGAAATTTTAATAAGGAACAAACGAAGCTTTTAACAGAAGAATCAAATAAAATTCTTCAATCAGATATATCAAAAGATAATATAGATTTTGATATAAAAACACAGAAAAATTATGCAATCGTAGAAAAATCAATCAAAGAATATGTTTCTGAGCTTAAGAATATATATGTAGAAATGGAAGAATTAAATCGTGGGATAAACCCAAACAATATATTTACTGCTCAAAACATGCAAGATAATGACTTAAAGGAAATAGAAGATATAATAAGTGAATATAAAGAGAAAAGTCAAAGTTGCATTTCAGAATTAGAAAAAATGCTAACAGAAGAAAAGATTTCAGAAAATATTACTAAAAATAATTTTTCATCAAGAACAGAGTATTATACAGAACTGTATAATACAGTAATGTTAAGTGATGTAATGAAAAAACAATATAATTCATTAGAAGAAAAAGTGAAAGATGAAAAAAGTGAATTATATGATAAAATTAATAAAATAGATAAAATAAAAGAATTTTTAGAAAAAAATAAAGATGCTTGGACTATTAAAGATGACAAAATTCAATTTACAAATTTAAATAGAATGACTGAATATTATAATTTATTAAATAAATTGACAGATTAGATTGTAAGAGTATACTTAGGAAAGGATATGAATAAAATGAGAAAATATTTTGGAACAGACGGAATTCGTAGAATTGCTAATACAGAGTTATCTCCTGAATTAGTATATAGAGTGGCAAAAGCTGGTGCATATGTTTTATCCAAACATTCAACAAAAACACCAACAATATTAATTGGTAGAGATACTCGTATTTCAGGAACATTAATAGAAAGCGCAATGGTAGCAGGATTTTTAAGCTATGGTGCAAATGTTAAATTATTAGGAGTTATTCCAACACCAGGAGTAGCATATTTAACAAGGAAACTTCAAGCAGATGCGAGTGTTGTAATATCAGCATCACATAATACATTTGAATTTAACGGAATAAAATATTTCAGCAACAAAGGAACAAAAATTCCAGATGAAATAGAAGAAGAAATAGAAGAGGTAATGGATTCAGGAAAACTTGATGAATTATCTGCTGTAAGTGAAAAAATTGGAGTTTCTGAAGTAAGAACAGATTTACTAGATGAATATGTATATTTCTTTAGAAAAAACTTTGATGATAATATTGAAAAACTTAATAGACCAGATTTTAAAGTAGTAATCGATACTGCTAATGGTGCTACATATAAAGTTGCAGACAAAGTATTTAAAACATTAGGAATAAATCATGTAATTATAAACAATAATCCTAATGGAGTAAACATAAATGATGGATGTGGTTCAACACATTTGGAAATGCTAAAAGAATATGTTGTAAAAAATAAAATGAGTCTTGGAATTGCTTATGATGGAGATGGAGACAGATGTTTAGCTGTTGACGAAAATGGAGAAGAGATTGATGGTGATAAATTATTAGCTATCATTTCAGATTACTTAAAAAAACATGGAAAACTTGCAAAAGATACAATTGTTGCAACAGTTATGAGTAATTTAGGATTAAACAAATATGCAGAAAAAGAAAATCTACAATTTGTTCAAACAAAAGTTGGAGATAGATATGTTCTAGAAGAAATGTTAAAAAATGGATATAATCTAGGTGGAGAACAATCAGGTCATGTGATTTTACTTGACTACAATCCTACAGGAGATGGAATTTTAACATCTTTAATGCTAATTCAAGCTATATTGGAAAGTGGAAAAAAGGCATCTGAATTAGGTGCAATAGTGCAAAAATATCCACAAGTTTTAATTAACGCAAAAGTTGATTCAAATAAAAAATATGATTATGAGAAAAATGCAGAAATAAAAAAAGCAATTGAAGACTTAGAAAAAGAGTTTGCCGGAAATGGTAGAGTTCTTATAAGACCATCCGGTACAGAACCTCTTGTTAGAGTTATGATTGAAGGTAAAGATATTAATGTAATTGAAGCTAAGGCTAAAAAGATTGCAAATATGATTGAAAAGAATTGCAAATAAAAATAGAATAATTATAACATGAAAAGCGTTCTAGTTTATAGAGCGTTTTTTGTTGCATTTTTTAACAAAAGGTGCTAGAATAGTAGCATATGAAAAAGAAAGAAGGATTGAAATGGGATTTTTTGATAAATTAAAACAAGGATTGAATAAAACAAAAGAATCAATAAATGAAAAAATAAATAATGTATTTAGCAATTTTAGAAAAGTTGATGAAGACTTTCTAGAAGAATTAGAAGAAGCGTTAATAATGTCAGACATAGGAATAGAAACATCAACAAAAATAATATCAAATTTAAGAGAAAGAATAAAGAAAGAGAAAATAGAAGATGAAGAACAAGTAAAAGAAGCATTAAGAGAAGAAATAGAAAAAATATTAGAAATATCAGATAATTCATTAAAGCTTGAGACAAAGCCATCTGTAATACTAGTAATAGGAGTAAATGGAGTTGGAAAAACAACATCAATAGGGAAAATGGCAGCAAGATTAGCAAGAGATGGCAAGAAAGTAGTTGTCGCAGCAGCAGACACATTTAGAGCAGCTGCAGTAGAACAGCTAGAAATTTGGTCAAAAAGAGCTGGTGCAGAAATAGTAAAAAGAGATGAAGGGATAGATCCTGCATCTGTAGTATATGATGCTATTAAAAAGACAAGAGAAATTGGAGCAGATGTATTAATATGTGATACAGCTGGAAGGTTGCATAATAAAAAATATTTAATGGATGAGTTAAATAAAATTCAAAAAGTTATAAATAAAGAAATGCCAGAAGCTTCAAAAGAAGTATTGTTGGTAATAGATGCAGGTACAGGTCAAAATGCCATATCACAAGTAAAAGCATTCAAAGAACAAGCAGATATTACAGGAATAGTACTTACAAAACTAGATGGAACAGCAAAAGGTGGAGCTGTAATTGGAATTGTAGAAGAAAATAAAATACCAGTTAAATTTATTGGTGTTGGAGAGCAAATTGACGACATGGAAATATTCAACTCAAAGGACTTTGCAAAGGCTATAATTTAAAATTACCAGTAGGGACACTCATTAATGGTAAAAATTTTTACCACAAGGGACACCCTTAGAGAATAAAATTAGTTAATAAAAGATAAGGGTGTCCCCATTGGTAAAAATTTTTACCACTAATGGGTGTCCCTACTGGTAAAAGGAGAAGAAAACATGGAAATAAGTAAACTAAGAATCAGTAAAAAAATGAGAGCAGTAATTGTAGTTGCATTTATTGCGATATACGCACTTGCAACATATGTATCATTAAGAGGACAATATTTAGAATACCTTGAATTAGGTGAACAATATGTAGAAAAGTTTTTTATAGATATTAAATATAAATATTCAATAATGGGTATTTCTTTTGTAATTTTAAGTGTAATCTTATATTTAACAAACAGAGGAATAAAAAAAGGCCTAAAACCATTTTTTGATCAGGAAAAAAAAGAAATGCCAAAACTTCCAAATAAGTCAATTATTTTAATAGTATCAGCTATAGCAAGTGTTATTATATCAAATGATATGCTTGAAAAATTATTATTGTTTGTAAGTAATGCTTCATTTGGAAAAACAGACATAGTTTTTAATTTAGATATATCATATTATATGTTTATAAAACCATTAATTGGACTTTTAATAGAGTATTTGATTAAATTGGTGCTTGGAATAAGTATATATATGACTGGATATTATATATTAGTATTTAACTTGTATTTTAAAGCTGTTGATAGAGATTTACTACGTGAAAGCAAGCTTATTAAAAAGATATTAAGAAATTGCATTATTTTATCAATTGTACTTGGGTTAAAAACGGCATTAAGCACGCAAGACATTATAACAGGAAAAATTTTAACATTAAGTAACGGTACAGAATTAACAGGTGCTGGAATTGTAGAGTCAACAATTCAATTATGGGGATATTTATTACTATCAATAGTAATTGTTGTTTCTGTAATAGTTGCAATAAGATTATTTGTGAAAAAGAAAAATAAAAAAATGATATATCCGTTGATGGCTATTCCTGTTTATTTAGTTGCTCTTTTTATTGTTATGGTAGGATATGATTTAATATTTGTAAAACCAAATGAATTTGATAAGGAAAGGAAATATATATCAGAAAATATTAAATCAACTCAAAATGCATATAACATAAATACTGAAGTAACAAATGTTGATTATTCTGGAACTATAAAAGAAGATGAAGTTCAAAAAAATTCAGATGTTATTGATAATATAACAATTGTAAATAAAGATTTAGTAGTTCAAAGTTTGAAAGATACACAAACAGAAAATGGTTATTATACTTTTAGAGATGCTACACTTGCAAAATATAATGTAGATGGAAAAGAACAATTAGTGTATGTTGCTCCAAGAGAGATTGAAAATAACTCAATTTCTTATAATAATAAAACATATGAATATACACATGGAATTGGACAAATTGTGGTTTCTGCGACATCAGTTACAGAAGATGGAAATATAAAATATTTACAAAAAGATGTTAGTGGTTCAGATAATATATATGAAATAAAGGAACCTAGAATGTATTATGGAGTAGAAACAAATAGTGTAGCTGTAACAAATACAAAAAATAAGACAGAATATGATTATACTGATAATAACGGTGTAGAACACACATATAATTATACTGGAGATTCAGGAATACAAGTTGGATTTTTCGATAGATTAATATTAGCAATAAGGAATAGAGATATTAAACTTGCAATGTCAGGTTCTGTTTCAAGCGAAAGTAAGATATTAACAAATAGAAATATAATTGAAAGAGCAAGAACTATATTGCCAAACTTGATTTATGATGAAAATCCATATACAGTAATAGATAATGGACAAATTTATTGGGTTCTAGATGCGTATACTGTTTCAGATCAATATCCATATTCAACATATACAGAAATTGAATATGATGGTGCAAGACGTAATATTAATTATATAAGAAATTCTGTAAAAGTTATTGTAAATGCATATGATGGTGATATAACTTTTTATATAACAGATAGAAATGATCCTATAATTATGGCATATTTAAAATTGTATCCAACAATATTTTCGGATTATAATGGAAAGGAAATACCAGAAGGAATAAAATCACAATTCAAATATCCACGATTTTTATATAATGTTCAATCAGAAATGCTTATGGTATATCATAATGTAAAAGAAGATGTTTTATATAGAAATAGTGATATATGGGCATTAACGAAATATGGAACAGCGTCTACTAAGACGAAAACTGCAACATTAAAGCCATATTATGCAATGATAAAAACACCAGATAATGAAAATGCTGAATTTGGATTAGTTCAAATGTATACACAAAATGAAAAATCAAATATTATTTCATATTTGGTTGGAACATGTGATGGAACTGAATGTAAATTAAAGGTTTATAAATATCCAACAGATAGTAATATTTTAGGACCAATTCAACTAGATAGTCAAATAAGCCAAGATGAAACTATTTCAGCAGAGCTTGAATCTATAAATGTTACGGGAAGTAAAATTTCAAAAGATATGAAGATAATTCCTATAGATAATAGTATTTTATATGTTGAAACGATTTATCAAACAATGACAAATGAACCAAATCAGACAACTACATTGAAAAAGGTTATTGTGGCTTCTGGAACAAAGGTTGCAATTGGTGATACTTTAAGTGAGGCAATTACTAATTTGTTATCTCAATCTGCTGTTAATATTGAATTAACTAATACAGAAGATATTGAGGGCTTGATTGAGGCTATTATAAATGCAAATAATAATTTGACGGAGTCTAATAATAGAAATGATTGGGAGATGATGGGTTCAGATTTGAAGGAACTTCAAAGCTTGATTGATTCTCTTGATAAAATGAAAAAAGAAAATGATAAAAAATGAAGCTTAGATAAATTTTCTAGTATATGAAAAAAACCGACACATTTTGTGACGGTTTTTTGACTTTATATAAATTGTATTTAAATTAGAAAAAATTATTGATTTTTTTTGGAGTATATATTATAATATCTGAGAAATGCTTCCATAGCTCAGTTGGTAGAGTGCAGCCTTGGTAAGGCTGAGGTCACGGGTTCAATTCCCGTTGGAAGCTCCAACGACGTATCTGTTCGAACATTTTATAGAATAGATAGAGATGAAAATCAATCAGTAAGGAGTACTTACAATAATGACATTTATTGGTAAAGTACTCCTTTAATTTATATTTTAACTGAAATTTACATAAGTATATGATATAATATTAAATGTTAAAAATAATAAATAGAGGTAAAAAATGGGAGTAGAATTATTTAAACATAATGCAGTAGCTTATCAAAAAGTTACGAAAATGTTTGAAACTGAAAATAGAGTAGCGGTTGTGCATCCAACAGGTTGTGGTAAATCATTTATAAGTTTAAAATGGTTAGAAGAAAATAGAGATAAAAGAGCAGTTTTTTTAGCACCAACTGTTTCGATATTAAGACAAATAACTAAACATATAGAGTCTTGTGGGATGTCTATAAAAGACTTTCCTCTTTTAAGGAGATATACATATTCTAAATTATCTAGAATGACTGCTGAAGAAATTTCTAAATTAGATGTAGATATGATTGTATTAGACGAGTTTCATCGTTGTGGTGCAAGCGAATGGAGTAGAGGAATTGCGAGTTTAATTAATAATAACAGCTCTGCAAAAGTTTTAGGATTTTCGGCAACACCAATTAGATATTTAGATGAGCATAGAAATATGGTAGAAGAATTATTTCATGGCAATATAGCATCTGAAATAACACTTGAAGAAGCAATGGTTAATGATATTTTACCAATGCCAACATATATAAATGTTGTTTATTCTTTTAAAGATGATATAGAAAATATGCAAGAAAGAATAAATAAAGAAAAAAGAGATGCTGAAAAGCTACAAGCTCAACAATATTTAGATGATGCAAAAAAACTACTTGAAAAGGCTGATGGACTTCCTGAAATTTTTGAAAAACATATGAAAAATAAATCAGGAAAATACATTGTGTTTTGTAGAAATAAAGAGCATATGCAAAAAATGATGGAAGAATCTAAAATGTGGTTTCAAGGAGTGAATGAGCAAGTTGATAAATATGCTATGGCATCATTTATTCCAAAATCTGAAAATTTAAAAGTTTTTGAAAAATTTTATAATTCAGAAAATGATCATTTAAAATTATTATTTTCAATAGATATGTTAAATGAGGGAATTCATATTCCTAATATAGACGGAGTAATAATGCTTAGGCCGACTGAATCACCTATAATTTTTAAGCAACAATTAGGTAGAGCATTATCAGTAGGACATAATGCAAATCCATTGGTATTTGATATTGTAAATAATGTACAATCGTGTGAAATGATATCACATTTTTATAGAGAATTAAGAGAAAGAGCATTAGTAAAATTTACACAAACAGGAAAAAAAGAAGATGAAGTAAAAATTGATGCATTTAAAATTTCAGACATAGTTAGACAGATACAAGATATATTTAGTAAAATAGATAATTGTTTAAGTTTATCTTGGGATGATTATTATGAATTAGCGGTTGAGTATTACAAAGAATATGGCAATTTACTGGTTCCGGCCAATTATAGCAAAAATGGAATGAATTTAGGATGTTGGATTACTGACCAAAGAAAAGCTATGAAAGGTCAAGGACATCGAAAAGATTTAACAGAAGAACAAATAAAAAAATTAGAATCAATTGGCATGGTTTGGGATAAATTTAAAGAACAGTGGGATGAAACATATGCAATTGCAAAGGCATATTATGATGAAAATGACAGTCTAAATGGATTGAAAGATAAAAAATTAAATGATAAAAATATATATCAATGGTTGAGAGACCAAATCAAGTCATACAACAAAGGGACTTTGTCAGAGGAAAGAACACAACTTTTAGAACAAATTGGAGTAGTTTGGAATAAAAATGAAGCAAGATGGCAAGAAATGTATGATTTAGCTAAAAAGTATTACGAAGAAAATGGTAGTTTAGTATTAATTACAGATATAAATTTGAAAAATTGGATACAAGTACAAAGACAAGCGTATAAAGGAAAAGGAACTTATACTAAACTATCAAAACAGCAGATAGAAAAATTGGAATCAATCGGTATAGTTTGGGATGTAAAAGAAAAATGGTTCTCTGAAATGTATGGGTTAGCTAAAAAATACTATGAAGAACACGGAGATTTAATGTTGCCAGATAAATACGAAATGGATGGAAAAAAGGTTTCTAGTTGGATTAAAGATAAAAGAAAAGCATATAAAAAGGGAACTTTAACAGAAGAACAGATAGAACAACTAGAAGCAATTGGTATGGTTTGGGATGTAAAAGAATATAAATGGAATCAAATGTATCAACAAGTCAAACAATATTATGATGAAAATGGTAATTTGATTTTAAACCCTTCTCAAAACAAACAACTATGTTCATGGTTAAGAATACAAAGAGATTTATATATAAAAGAAGAAGGACTATCTGAAGAACAAAAAAGATTATTAGACGAAATAGAAATTTCCAAAGAAATAAAAAAAACAAAGGCTAAACCTAAGAAAGAACATAGAGTATCTAAAAAAGCAGCATGGGACAAAATGTATAAACAAGCACAAGAGTATTATGAAGCGAATAGAAATCTTATAATTCCAAGAGATGATGAGTATAGTCAATTATATAATTGGGTTAAAAATCAAAGAACAAAATATAATGTTGACCCTAAAAAATGTAAACTGAGTAAAGAACGCATAGAACTTCTTGAAAACATAGGTATGGTATGGAATATTATAGAATATCAATGGAATACAATATATGCACAAGCAAAAGCATATTATGAACAATATGGAAGTTTATCAATTCCAGATGAAAGAGAAGCAGAATATAAACAATTAAGAACTTGGATACAAGAGCAGAAATTAAAATATAACATGAAAGATAGACCTAATTTATCAAAAGAGCAAGTAGAACAATTAGAAGAAATTGGTATTGTTTGGAATGTAAATCAAGCTAGTTATGATAATATGTACAAACAAGCTAAAAAGTATTTCGAAGAACATGGAAATTTATTAATTCCTCGAACAGAAGAATATAAAACATTATCAAATTGGATTAAGGCTCAAAGAAGAAAATATAAATCGGAAGATGGTTTATCTCAAGAAGAAATAGAAAGATTAGAAGCAATTGGAATGATATGGGATATAAAACAACATGGCTGGGATACAATGTATGCACAGGCAAAAGCATATTATGAAGAACATGGTAATTTATCATTTCCATATAATGATAAAAGATATAAAAAATTAAGTACATGGATACAAAATAAGAAAAGCGGATATTATGGAAAAGGTTCTTGTCGCTTAACTGACGAACAAGTAGAACAATTAAAAGCAATTGGAGTAATTCAAGAAGATAGAACAGAACAGGAAGAAAGTTTAGAAGAATTAGAGGGAAAATTACAAGGACTAGTAGAAAAGAAAAAAGCTAGTAGTCAGTTAGTAAGTGATTTTGAAAGAGTTAAAAAATTAAAATCAGCTAATAAAGGAGTAGAAAAATAGTATATGAAAAATTTGTTAGTAGAAAGTATGCAATTAAATAGTAGTAGTTTATTAGAATTACAAAAATTGTTCAGAAATGGTATAATTAAAGAAAATGATATTCCAAAAGAACAATTACATGAATTAAAAAAATTATACCATGAACAAATTAATTTTTTGGAAAACTCCATAGAAATTGATAAACAAAAAATATTAAAAATTAAAAATCAATTGAAATTATAATAGAATTTGAAGATTAAGTAATATATAATTTATAAAATAAATAAAGAAGAAAACGCCACCACTATTGCTATTTAATAGTGGTGGCGAAACAAGTAAATTTTAATTTTCTTTTTTTATACCTAAGTAGTTCTTAAGTAAGAAAATGAAAGTGTACAAATTATAATCAGAACAAAACTCAATTGTAAACATTGAATGGTTCTGTTCATAACATCCGTAAACTTTTTCTTTTGGAAATCCCTCACAGTAAAGATATGAAATCTCTTCTGTAGGATTAAAAAGACCCATGTAATCGAAGTCCAATGGTCTGTCAGATTTTACTGAAATTTTCCAGTCGTAGAAATTGCATCGAAGTACCATTTCTATGCCGTATTTTTCAAGGTTAATCTGAAACACAGGTAATTTCACAGATTTTGAATAGTGAGTAGAAATTACTATATGTCACGAACAAAACATACCTGATTTCCGAGACTTTTTGCATAGATTAAATTTTTATTGGGTTCATTTACCCGTAACCATGCAGTCACATCCACAGGTAAGTGCTCATCATAGTAATTTCTTACATACTCAGTAACAGAAGGGTCAGTGTGTCCTCCACAACTTTCGTAGTCATTAGGGTTGAAACCTTCGATATACTTTTGCATATCTTCTAGGTCTGCATAATGTACTTGTTTTTTCATGATTGTTCCTCCTTTTTATTGTTCGGGGTTAGTTTTATTCCATATACATTTAAATACTGTTATGGAACAATGTTACATTTTAACTTAATACAGTTGTCAGTTTTTTCAACAAATTCAAACCATTTAATAAGATGATTATAAATTTGTTCTTTGGTAAATGTTCCGTGTTCAGCACCAAATAAATCTCTTTCAAATAGTAATGTTATGTCAGCATACTTTTCATGTTTTCTAATTGATTCATGTACTTTACAAAGAAAAATACCAGCAAGCTCATATTCCCATCCAATAAAACCAGTTCCATGCCATAATGTTGCTAAATCTGTAACAGTTATATTTTTATAATCCTTCGGATTTATTAAAAAAACTGTTTTGTGTATAGCTGATGTTGTTTTGGTTTCTCTAGGATGTACAACAGAACCATCCCGAAAATAAAATAAATGACTCATAAAAATTTATCCTCCTAAAAATTTTTTTGATGTTAATCTATCATGATGCACAAAGCTAACATGGAAGATTGTATAAAATAGATACACAAAGAGTTTATCATATTTACATAAATTTGTCAAATTCTTTACTTGTCAACTCATATATAGTTTCTGCATAAATTTTACAAGACAACATTAATTTATCAATATCAATAAACTCATTAGCTTGGTGGCACATATCAGTATCTCCAGGAAAATTAGCACCAAAAGAAACACAATTTTTAAAAGCTCTTGCATAAGTGCCCCCGCCAATAGCAATAGGTTCAGAATTTGAATTAGTCATTTTATTAAAAATATTACAAAGAGTTTTAACTAAGTAATTATCTTTTGGAACATAAAGAGATTCCTGAACTCCATCAACATAAGTATCTAGTGAATAATTTTTGCATTTTAAATCAATTAAATTTGTTATAGTATCAATTGATGTATTTATAGGAATACGTAAGTTAATACCAAGTTGCAAATAATTTTCATAAAATTTAAAATCTCCAACATTTAAAGTAAGTTTTCCAGATTCATCTTCAAAATCAATATTTAAAGATTTTCCATCAAATTCAGTTTTAATATAATTTTTAAAAAATTCAAATAATTCAATTTTATATTTAAAACGATTAAAAAATCTATTAAGTAAAATTATCATAGGTGAAATTGCGTTTTTACCTAAATCAGGATGAGCAGAATGTGCTTGGATTCCTGCAGAATGTAAAATTATAGAGGTTCCATTTATAGAGTAAGTTATATCAAATTTTAAATTTTTAAGTTCTTCGTCAATAAAATTTGTAACATCAGATAAGCTAATTTTTGAAACATCAATATCAAGTGTAACATCACATTTTTTAGGAACAACATTAATTGCATTATTATTACAATCAATATTAGAAATTCTAATTGGTAAATTTTCATATTTAGTATAGTCATCTTTTATATAAACTGTGCAAATTCCTTTTTCTGCATAGATACAAGGAAAGTCTGCATCAGGACTAAAACCTATAGAAGGAGATTCTTCAACTTCTTTGTAATGCTTAATGCATTTCCAAGCTTTTTCCTCATTAATACCTAAAATGAGACGAACTCTACAATTTATATTCATATTATCTTTTATAGCTTTCATTGCATATAATGATGCAACTACAGGGCCTTTATCATCTATAGCACCACGACCATATATTTTGTTATCTTTAATAGTTGCCTCAAAAGGTGGAGTATTCCAACCATCACCACTTGGTACAACATCCAAATGACCAATTATACCTAAAAGTTCATCACCTTCACCAAATTCTATGTAACCACAATAACCATCGATGTTTTTGGTTCTAAAGCCTAACTTATTACCTAGATTTAATGCATATTCTAAGGCAGCTTTAGCATATTTGCCAAAAGGCATATCTGGATTGTTAGTTTCCTCAGAAACACTAGGAATATTTATAAGATTACAAGTTTCTGCGATAATTTCATCTTTTAGACTATCAATATATTTTTCAAACATAATAAATACCTCCTAAAAACGATTATATTATAATGTATGTAATATATCAATAATAATACAATATTTTACATAAATACTTGATTTTTGGAAGAAAATACATTATAATAATTCTGTATTTAGATAAAACAAGGAGAGATGAAAAGATGCAAGAAAATAAGCAAAATCAAGAAGTAGAATTAGATGAAAACCATTTAATTCAAATAAGAAAAGATAAATTAAAAGAATTACAAGAACAAGGAAAAGATCCATTTGAAATAACAAAATTTAATAGAACAAATACAGCTGGAGAAATAAAAGCAAATTATGAAGAATTTGAAAATAAAGATGTGACAGTAGCTGGAAGAATAATTGCAAAAAGAATTATGGGAAAAGCATCATTCTGCACAATACAAGATAGTGACGAGAAAATTCAAAGTTATGTAAGTATAAATGATTTGGGTGAAGAAAGCTATAAAGCATTCAAAACATGGGATATTGGAGATATAATAGGAATAACAGGTTTTGTATTTAAAACAAGAACAGAAGAAATTTCAGTTCATGCAAAAGAAGTAACATTACTTTCAAAATCATTAAGACCATTACCAGAAAAATTTCATGGATTAAAGGATGTAGATTTAAGATATAGACAAAGATATGTAGATTTAATAGTAAATCCAGAAGTTAAAGAAACATTTATATTAAGAAGTAAAATAATTAAAGAAGTAAAAGCATATTTAGACAGTAAGGGATATTTGGAAGTTGATACACCAATATTAAATACAATAGCAGGTGGAGCAGCAGCTAGACCATTTATAACACATCACAATACATTAGACTTAGATATGTATTTAAGAATAGCAAATGAATTATATCTAAAAAGACTAATTGTAGGTGGGTTTGACAAAGTATATGAAATGGGAAGAATGTTCAGAAATGAAGGAATGGATATAAAACACAATCCGGAATTTACAAATATAGAACTATATTCAGCATATGAAGATTACAATGATATGATGGATATAACAGAAGATATGTTTAGAACAGTAGCTCAAAAAGTATTAGGAACAGCTAAAATAAACTATCAAGGAACAGATTTAGATTTAGAATCACCATGGAAAAGAATTTCAATGATAGAAGCAATAAAAGAAGTAACAGGTGTTGACTTTAATATAATTGAAACAGATGAGCAAGCAATAGCAATTGCTGAAGAAAAGAAAGTAGAAATAGATCCAATTAAGAAAACAAGAGGAGATATAATAAATACATTCTTTGAAGAATTTGTAGAAGAAACATTAATACAACCAACATTTATATATGATTACCCTGTAGAGGTATCACCATTAACAAAGAGAAAACCAAGAGATAAGAGATTAACAGAAAGATTTGAAGTATTTATTGGTGGTAGAGAATATGGAAATGCTTATTCAGAATTAAATGATCCAATTGATCAATATGAAAGATTTAAAAAACAAGCAGAAGCAAGAGACGCTGGTGATGAAGAGGCTAATATGATGGATGAAGATTTTATTAATGCACTTGAATATGGTATGCCTCCAACAGGTGGACTAGGAATAGGAATTGATAGATTAGTTATGTTATTAACAGATTCTGCATCAATAAGAGATGTATTATTATTCCCGACAATGAAACCACTTAATTAAAACTCTGAAAGGAGACAAAAATGGCTTTAGAAAATAAATTAAATATTACTGACCAAGCAGAATTAGCAAGAGAAGAAGAAAGAATTAGCAAATCTTGTGCAAAAAAAATGTTTGAAACAGGTTATTTAAATACCTTAGAACCAGGAACATTTGTAGCTTTAAAACAAATTCATAAATATTTATTTGAAGAAATATATGAATTTGCAGGAGAGTTAAGGAAAGTAAATATAGCAAAAGGAAATTTTAGATTTACACCTCTTGCATATCTTGAAGAAGCAATAAAAAATATTGAAAAGATGCCACAATCTACATATTATGAAATAATAGAAAAATATGTAGAAATGAATATAGCACATCCTTTTAGAGAAGGAAATGGAAGAAGTACAAGAATTTGGCTTGATTTAATTTTAAAAAAAGAATTAAATTTAGTTGTTGATTGGAGTAAAGTTGATAAAACTGATTACTTACTTGCAATGGAACGAAGCCCAATAAAAGATATAGAAATTAAAGAATTATTAAAACAAAGTTTAACTAACATGGTAAATGATAGAGAAGTATACATGAAAGGTATAGATAACAGCTATTTATATGAAGGTTACCTTGCATTTAAAACTGATGAATTATAGAGCGTATTTTATATATGCTCTATTTTTGAATGAAATAGTTGTATTTTATATCAATTTATGATATATTATAAAAGAAAAAAGATAGGAGAAGATTTATGTTTGGATTTAATTTTGATAAAAAAACATTATATATAATAATAGGAATATTAGTAGTGTTATCACTAGCAAGTTATGGAACAGCAGGAATATTTGATTTAATACTATCAGTTCCAGCAGTATTATTAGCAATAACGGTGCACGAGTTTGGTCATGCATTTGCAGCATACAAATTAGGAGATGATACTCCATTAAGACAAGGAAGACTTAGTCTAAATCCATTTGATCATGTTGATCCATTAGGGTTAGCAATGTTATTATTTGCACATATAGGATGGGGAAAGCCAGTACAAATAGACCCAAGAAATTATAATAGAAATATATCAGTAGAAAAAGCAGATGCAATAGTATCATTTGCAGGGCCATTGATGAATTTTATAACTGCAATTGTATTTGCACTTATATATTGTGCAATTATGAAATTTGCTGGGGCAGTATTTGTAATGAGCAAAATAGGGATAATAATTGTATCAATAATTATTTATATTATTACAATGAATATTGGTTTAGGAGTATTTAACTTAATACCATTACCACCACTAGATGGATCAAAAATCTTTTTACCAATATTGCCACATAATGCTAAATCATGGTTCATAGAACATGAGCAAACATTTTATTTTATATTTTTAATTATATGGATAACAGGAATTGCAGGAAGATTAATATCACCAATAATTGGATGGATGACAAATCAAATATTGGGATTAGCAATGACAATATTCAAAATATCATAATAGGAGAATAGACATGAAAGATATAATAGTTTTAGGAGTAGAATCAAGTTGCGACGAAACCTCTGTTGCCATCGTAAAAAATGGTAGAGAGGTTTTATCAAATATAATAGATACACAAATAAAAATTCATGAACAATATGGAGGAGTTGTACCAGAAATTGCTTCAAGAAACCATATAGAAGCAATTTCAAGAGTAGCAAAAACAGCATTAAAAGAAGCAAATATGAACTTTGAAGATGTTGATGTAATTGCACCAACATATGGACCAGGTCTAGTAGGAGCATTATTAGTAGGAGTATCATATGCAAGAGGATTAGCATATGCGTTAAATAAGCCATTAGTAGGAGTGAATCACTTAGAAGGGCATATTGCAGCAAATTACATAACACATCCAGATTTAGAACCACCATTTTTATGTATGTTAACATCAGGAGGAAATACTCAAATAGTATATGTAAAAGATTATTGTGATATGGAAGTTTTAGGCAGAACACGTGATGATGCAATAGGAGAGGCTTTTGACAAAGTAGCAAGAGTTGTAGGATTAGGATATCCAGGAGGTCCAAAAGTTGATAAATTAGCACAACAAGGACAAGCAACAATTGACTTTCCAAAAACTCATTTTGAAAATTTAGACTTTAGTTTTAGTGGAATAAAAACAGCAGTAATAAATTTACATCATAAAAATCCCGATATAAGTAAAGCTGATTTGTGTATGAGTTTTGAAAAAGCTGTTACAGAAGTTCTAGTAGAAAATATTCAAACGGCAATTAAACAAACAGGAATTAAAAAAGTAGTTTTAGCAGGAGGAGTTTCTGCAAATACACATATTAGAAGTGAATTTGAAAAATTAGAACAGTATGGAATCAAAATATATAAACCTGATTTAAAATTATGTGGAGATAATGCTGCGATGATAGGAGCAGCAGGATATTATAGATATCTACATGGTGATTTATCAGAAAATACATTAAATGCAGTACCAAACTTAAAAATTGGAGAATAGAAAAGGGAAAATAGTATGTCAATATTTGTAATAGCAGACCTACATTTATCATTTAGAGTGCCTAAGCCAATGGATATATTTGGGGATAATTGGACAGGTCATGAAGAAAAAATAAGAAAAGATTGGATAGAAAAAGTAAAAGAAAATGACTTAGTTGTTTTGCTAGGAGATTTTTCATGGGAAACATATTTAGAAGATACTAAATTAGATTTTGGTTATTTAAAAAGTTTGCCAGGTAAAAAACTTATGTTAAAAGGAAATCATGATTATTGGTGGACTACAGTAACAAATATGAGAAAATTTTTGAAAGAAAATAATTTTGAAAATATAGATTTTTTATATAATAATAGTTATGAATTCGAAAATAAAATTTTATGTGGTACTAGAGGTTGGAGTATTGCAGATGAAGGAACTGACGAAAAACTAATAAATAGAGAAATTATAAGACTAGAGTTGTCTTTACAAGATGGGGTAAATAAATATGGCAATGACAAAGAAATAATAGTTTTTATGCACTATCCACCTATAACAAAAGCAAAAATAGAGTTAGAACAAGAAGCAAAGTTTGTAGAACTTATGAAAAAGTATAATGTTAAAAGATGCTATTATGGTCATTTGCATGGAGCTTCTATAAATGATGCAATTGAAGGTGAAATAGAAGGCATTCAGTTTAAACTTGTTAGTGCAGATGGGTTGGATTTTAAATTAGAAGAGATTAAATAATTGATATAATTATAAAAGGAAGAAAATATGGAATATATTATTCATTTAACTGAAAAGTGCAATTTAAATTGTACATATTGTTATGAAAATAAAAAAAATAAAGAAATTTCGTTTGAAAGTATAAAGGATCTAATTGATTATGAAATAAGTAGAAAACAAGCATATTCAATAATTGTTTTTTATGGTGGAGAACCGCTATTGAAAAAAAACATGATAAAAGATACAATCGAGTATATAAATACAAAGAAATCTAAAACTAATTTCTACTATGGAATAACGACAAATGGAATATTATTAGATGAAGAGTTTATAAAATACATGAAAAATAATAAATTTATTTATGTTGCATATAGTATTGATGGAATGGAAGAAACACAAAATTTGAATAGAAAAACGGCAGATGGAAAAGGAACATTTGATATTGTTGAAAAAAATGCAAAAAAGCTTTTGGAATTATATGATGGTGCTATATCTATGTCAGTAATAACAAGAAATAATTTATCTCAATTATATAAAAATGTTGAATATTTAATAGATATTGGATTTAAAAGTATAAATTTATTATTTGACTATACACAAGATTGGCAAGATGAAGACTTAGATGAAATAAGAAAACAATTTAATAAAATTGCGGAAATTTATGCTGATAAGATTTTGAAGGAAGATGATATAGAAATACCATTAATAGATGATAAAATAAAAACATATATAAAAAGTGGATATGATTGTAATAAAGACTGTAAACTTGGAATGAAAAATATAAATGTAGGTATAGATGGAAACTTTTATCCTTGTATGCAGTTTGTAAATAATAAAGATTTTATTATAGGTAATTGTAAAGATGGAATTAATATAAAAGCAAGAGCAAATTTAATAAAAAATTCTAATAAAGAAAATGAAATTTGCCAAAATTGTTCTATTAGAAAAAGATGTAAACATACATGTGCTTGTAGAAACTATGTTACAACTAATAATGTGAATGAATTATCACCAATTATATGTGAAACTGAAAAAATTCTTATTGAAGTTTCAGATAAGATGGCAGAAAAATTATATAGAAAAAATTCAAAAATGTTTATTCAAAAATATTATAATGATAAATATGATATATTAAGACAGATTTCTAATAAATATGAAAAAAGGGGAGAATTTTATGGAGATAAGAAATGTAGTAAATGAAGTACAAAATGATTATCCAAAAATGGAACAAGTAAGTAAAAAGAAATTAACTAAAAGTGTTCCTAACAAATGGGTGAAAATAGGAATATCTTCTTTTGTGATGTCTATATTAATGAAAAGTAAATCTTTTGCATTATCGCCATCTGACATTCCTACTGCTAATCAAGCTACATCTGGAGGAATTGTTGCTACACCAGTACATGTAAGAATATGTGAAATAGCTTGTCCAGCAATTCAAATCACATCAATAATAATGTTTATTATAACAGGATTAATCATACTTTTAACTAAAATAAAAACTAAAAATGAATTTAAATTAAAAAATGTGAAAAAATGGATAAGAATAGTGTTTATTGCTTCTATAATAGCATTCATATTAAGCATGTTAATCAATTTTTTTATAAATGGTGTATATTATTAATTAATAAAAACAGTCTATAATTTAGGCTGTTTTTATAATAAAGTATTAATTTTGTTGATTTTTAAAAATCTATATAGTAAAATGTAACTATCTAGAAAAGAGGAGAAAATTATGAAATACGGTTTATCAGAAGAAACATATAACAAAATAAAAGAAGTAATAAAAAAAAATAAAAACTATAAATTTATTTTATTTGGTTCTAGAGCAAGAGGTGACTATAAAAGCACATCAGATATAGATATTGCCGTAGAAGAAAATATTCCAAGGGAAATGCAATATAAAATAATGAACGAAATAGATTTATTAGATATAATTTATAAAATAGATTTAGTTTTTATAGACGAAAAAACGAATTCAGAATTATTAGAATCTATAAAAAGAGAAGGAGTTGAATTTTAATGAAAAGATTTGAAGAGAGAAAACAAGACTTAGCTAAAGCGACTGAAAGATTAAAGGAAGCATTAAATGAAGAAGAAACAGAAATAGCAATAGATGGAACGTTACATAGGTTTGAATTCACATTTGAACTAGCATGGAAGACAATGAAAGATTTAATGGAATATAACGGAATAATTGAATCAACAGGAAGTCCAAGAGAAGTGTTGAAAAACGCATTTCAAAATGGAATAATTGAAGATGGAGAAACATGGATAAACATAATGCTTGCGAGAAATAGTTTGTCACATTTATATGATGAAGAAGCATCTAGAAAAATATACAAAGACATAAAAGAAAAATATATTGTATTAATAGAAAAATTAAATGAGGTTTTAGAAAAACAAATTTAATAGAGGAGTAACAATGTTAGACCTAAACAAAGATGTAAAATATGTAAAAACAGTAGGACCAAGTAGAGTAAAACTATTAAACAAACTTAATATATATACATTAAAAGACCTAATTGAATACTATCCAAGAGATTACGAAGATAGAAGTAAACCAAAGAACTTATACGAATGTGTAGACGGAGAAGAAGTATTAATAGAGGCAATGCCTACAGGAAGAATAAGTGAAATGCACAAAGGAAGAATGACAATCAGTAGATTAATAGTAAAAGACCAAACAGGAACATGTTACATAACATGGTTCAATCAAGGATATTTAAGAGACAAATTTCAGCCAGGCAGAATGTATAGATTTTTTGGAAAGATATCAATAAAAGGCTCAAGATATGAAATGAATTCACCTGTATATGACGAAATAGATCAAAGCAAAAATACAGGAAAAATTATTCCGATATATCCATTAACATTTGAATTAAAACAAAACACATTAAGACGAATTATAGAAAATGGACTTTTAGAAGTAAAAGGTCAATTACCGGAAACATTACCAGAGTATATATTAAAAGAAAATAATTTGTGGGACATAAATAGTACAATAGAAAGAATACATTTTCCAGTAGAATTTTCAGACTTTAATAAAGCACGCGAAAGATTAGTATTTGAAGAATTATTAACAATGCAATTAGCTTTACTAAAATTAAAAAACAATTATGAACATGAAACTGATGGAATTCAATTCAGTAAAGATGCTAAAATGTCTGATGTAATAAATATACTACCATTTAGATTAACAAAAGCACAATTAAGAGTATTAGAAGAAATTGATAATGATATGGAAAGTAATAAAACAATGAACAGACTTCTTCAAGGAGATGTTGGTTCAGGAAAAACAGTAGTTGCAATGATAGCAGCATATAAAGCTGTAAAATCAGGATATCAAGCAGCAATAATGGCACCAACTGCAATACTTGCAAGTCAACACTTAGAAAGCTTTCAAGGAATTTTAGAAGAGTTAGGAATAAGAACAGAATTATTAATTTCAAGTATCACTAAAAAGAAGAAAACAGAAATATTAGAAAAGTTACAAAATGGCGAAATAGACATACTTATTGGAACACATGCAATATTAGAAGAAAATGTAGTATTTAAAAATTTAGGGTTAGTTGTAACAGATGAGCAACATAGATTTGGAGTAAAACAACGTGGTACAATAGCATCAAAAGGACAAAATCCAGATATAATAGCAATGTCTGCAACACCAATTCCAAGAACGCTTGCATTAATATTGTATGGCGATTTGGATATATCAATAATTGATGAACTTCCACCAAATAGAAAGAAAATAGAAACATATGCGGTTAGAAAAAATATGGAAGAAAGAGTGAACAACTTTATAAGAAAACAAATTAAAGAGGGAAGGCAAGCATATATTGTATGTCCATTAGTTGAAGAAAATGAAGATATGGAAGGTTTACAATCAGTAATAGAACTTGCAGAGAGATATCAAAAAGAAACATTTAGTGAATATAAAGTTGCATATTTACATGGAAAAATGAAACCAAAAGAAAAAGATGAAATCATGTTAAAATTCAAAGATGGAGAAATTCAAATTCTAATTGCAACAACTGTAATAGAAGTTGGTGTTAATGTTCCAAATGCAAGTATTATGGTTGTAGAAAATGCAGAAAGATTTGGTTTAGCACAATTACATCAATTACGTGGAAGAGTTGGAAGAGGAGAATATCAATCATATTGTATTTTAAAATATGAAGGAAATGGTGATACAATAAGACAAAGGATGAAAGTAATGTGTGATACAAACGATGGATTTGTAATTTCCGAAAAAGATTTAGAACTTAGAGGTTCAGGAGACTTTTTCGGAACAGAACAACATGGACTTCCAGAATTTAAAATAGCGAATTTATTTGAAGATATAGAAACATTAAAAAAGGTTCAAGGTTTGGCAATAAAGATAATGGAAGATGATCCATTGCTAGAAAAAGAAAAAAATAAAAAATTAAATGAACTTGTTAAAGAAAAATTTAGTTCGAGAATCGAAATTTAAAACACTGCCATATATGTGTGGCAAAGAAAAGGATGTTGAAGTAAATGGTACAAATTATTTTTAGATTAATTGGAACAGTAATATTATTAATGGGTGTTGTTTTAGTATATGATGCTAGAATAATTACAAAAAAGGTTTTTGATTTTGGAGACCAAAATGAAGCTACCAGTGGATTTAAGATTTTAGGAGCAATAGTTGCTATAGTTGGAGGATTGATTATATTGTTTTGCTAAAACAAAAGAAAGGAACTAGAATGATAGCAGAAGTAGTAATAAATAGATCAGCAAAAAGATTGAATAGAACATTTGATTATAATATACCAAGTAACTTAGAAGAGTTAGTTATGATAGGAAGTACAGTATTAGTTCCTTTTGGCAAGGCAAGTACTTTGGAAGAAGGATATGTAGTAGGAATAAAAGAAAATACCCAATATGAAGTAAAAGAAATAGTGCAAATAAAACATAATCTAACAGAAAAACAAATCGAATTAGCAAAATGGATGTCAAAAAGATATTTTTGCAATGTATCAGATTGTATAAAACAAATGCTAACACCAGGAACTAAAAATAAAAATACTGAAAAAAATGTACAAGATAAAATGGTTAATGTGGTATATCTAAAAAAAGATATTGAAGAAATTCAGTTTGATATTGAAATTGGAAAGATAAAATCTGAAAAGCAGAAAAAAATATTACAATTTTTAAAGTCAAATGAAGGTGTTACAATTCCAGAAATAGAAATGTTTACGGGTGGCACAAGAGCAATAGTCAAAACATTAGAAAAAAATGAGTATGTAGAAATTGTAGAAAAAAAAGTAGAAAGAAATCCACTTGCAAATAAGCAAATAGCCAAAACAGAAAACTTAAAATTAACAGATGAACAACAAAATGCTTACAATAGTGTAATGAGTGCTATGCAAGAGCGTAGATACAGTCAATTTTTACTATATGGTGTAACAGGTTCCGGAAAGACAGAAGTATATTTACAACTTATTGGAGAGGCATTAAAACGAAATAAAACAGCAATTGTGTTAGTACCAGAAATATCACTTACTCCACAGATGATAGATAGATTTATTGCAAGGTTTAATCAATATGAAATTGCAGTGTTACATAGTAAATTGTCAATTGGCGAAAGATATGATGAATGGAATAAAATAAAAGAAGGAAAAGCTAAAATTATAATTGGAGCAAGGTCTGCAATATTTGCACCTACCGAAAATATCGGGATAATTATAATAGATGAAGAACATGATAGTTCATATAAATCAGAAGCGGTTCCTAAATATGATGCAAAAGAAATTGCAAAAAAGATTGCAAAAGAAAATTCCTGTCCATTAGTGCTTGGAAGTGCAACACCTGATTTAGTAACATATTATAAAGCACAAGAAGGAAAAATAGAATTATTGGAATTAACTAAAAGAGCTAATAATTCAAAATTACCAGAAGTAGAAATAGTTGACTTAAAAATGGAACTTGCAAATGGTAATAGATCAATGTTAAGTGTGGATTTACATGAGGCAATTGAAAAAAATTTAAAAGAAAAAAGGCAAACAATATTGTTTTTAAACAGAAGAGGATATTCAACATTTATAATGTGTAGAGAATGCGGATATACAGTAAAATGTAAAAATTGTGATATAAGTATGACATATCATAAAACTGAAAACAAATTAAAATGTCATTATTGTGGATATGAGGAAAATGTTGTAACAGTATGTCCGGAGTGTCATAGTACCAAAATAAGATATTTTGGTACAGGAACACAAAGATTAGAACAAGAAATAAACAAAATATTTCCACAAGCATCAACAATAAGAATGGATATTGATACAGTAACCAAAAAGAACTCACATGAAGAGATATTAAATAAATTTAAAAATGAAAATATTGATATTTTAATAGGAACACAAATGGTAGTAAAAGGACATCATTTTCCAAATGTAACTCTAGTTGGTGTAATTGCAGCAGACAGTAGTTTAAATATAGACGATTATAGAGCAAATGAAAGAACTTTTCAATTACTTACACAAGTTGCCGGAAGGGCAGGAAGAGAAAATCTTGATGGAAAAGTAATAATACAAACATATAATCCAGAAAACTTTAGTATAATATGCGCACAAAAACAAGATTATCAGATGTTTTATAATACAGAAATTGCCTTAAGAAAACAGTTGAAATATCCGCCATTTTGCGATATAATGTTGATTGGATTTAATAGTTTGTCAGAAAAAGAGATAATAGAGCTTTCAAATAGAGTATATAATTATTTAAAAAACAAATTAAATGGACAAGAATTTATAGTTTTAAAACCGATGCCATCACCTATTGACAAGATTCAAAATAGATATAGATGGAGAATTATAATAAAAGGTAATATTACTGAAGAAGTAAATTCTACTATAAATGAATGTTTACAAAAAGTATATGAGGCAAATTATAAAAATACTAGAGTTAGTGTTGACATTAATCCTAACAATATGATTTAGGAAAATGGAAACTGAGGTCTAAGGAAGGAATGAGAAGAAATGGCAATAAGAAATCTAAGATATGAAAAAGATGAAATATTAAAAAAGAAATCAAGAGAAGTAGATACAATTGATGAAAAGATTCAAACATTAATAGATGATATGATTGAAACAATGTACAAGTTTAATGGTGTTGGACTATCAGCTGTACAGGTTGGAATATTAAAAAGAGTTGTTGTTATAGATATTGATGATGGAACAGGTGTTAAAGTTTTAATAAATCCTAAAATAACAAAAACAAAAGGAGAACAAGAGGTAGAAGAAGGATGTTTAAGTTTTCCAAATCAATATGCAAAAATGATTAGACCAAAAGAAGTAACTGTTGAGGCTCTAGATAGAAATGGTAAGAAAATCACAATAAAAGCAAAAGATTTACTAGCACAAGCAATTGCACATGAGTGTGACCACCTTGATGGAGTGGTATTTGTAGATAGAATGATACCAGGAACATTAGAATATGTTGAACCAGAAAAAAAGTAAAAAAATGTAGAAAAATCTTGTAAATAAAAAAGATTATTGATATAATAACCAACAGAAATTAGTGTGATTTTGAAAGGTTGGAAAAAACATGAAAAAAAACAAAAGAATCTTTTTTATTGTAGTAATATTAATTATTATAGGAATAATTTTTGGAATAATTAAATTGGTTGGTAATAAAGAAGATAAAATACAAAAATTAGCAAAGATATATGAAGAATTAAATAATAATCAAACATACTTATTTGAGATGGAACAAAATAGTAACAATAAAACTATCATGGCCAAAAAAGGTAATGAAACAATAATAGATCAATACTCAAAAGACAGTGAATCCAAAGTAGAAAGTCATACAACAACTTTAGTAAAAGACAATAATACATATTTGATTTTACATGATAGAGAAGAATATTATGTGTATCAACAAAATAATGTGGAACAGAATATATTAACAGATGGAATAAAAGATGTGATTGATAGAGAATACACTACAGGTGAAGAGAAGGTAAGAGGAAAAAAATATAAATATGAAGAATATAATGGTAGCACTATGTTTATGATAACAAACACTTTAGAGCTTGATGAATCAAGTATTAAAACAAGATTTTATTTTGATAATAGTGGAAAATTAACATATATTAAAACAATTTATGGTGAGGAATCCGAATTACTAAAAGTAAAACTGGAAAATAGTGTTGATGATTCATTATTTGAAATACCAGCAAATTATGCTGAGAATTAGAATAACAGGTGCTAAAACGCACAAACTAAAGAAGATATAACAAAGTTAAAAAACTTTTTATATATAAAAAAATCAAAAGAAGGAGTGAAAAAATATGTCAGTAAACAGATTTGTTTTAAATGAAACATCATATTTTGGAAAAGGAGCAAGAGAAGAATTACCAGAAGAAATTCGTAAAAGAAAATTCAATAAGGTATTAGTAGTAACAGACAAAGCATTATTTGAATGTGGAGTTACAGCTAGAGTAACAGAAGTTCTAGATAGAGCTGGAATAGCTTATGAAGTATATTCAGAAGTAAAACCAAACCCAACAATAAAAAATGTATTAGACGGTGTAGAAGCTTGTAAAAATGCAGGAGCAGATGTAATAGTAGCAGTTGGTGGAGGTTCAAGTATAGATACTGCTAAAGGTATATCAATTGTCATGACAAACCCAGATAGAGCAGATATAGTATCACTAAATGGTGCATCAAATACAGAAAATAGAGGTATGCCAATAATAGCATTACCAACAACATCAGGAACAGCAGCAGAAGTAACAATAAACTATGTAATAACAGATGAAGAAAGAGAAATTAAAATGGTATGTGTTGATCCTCATGATGTTCCAATATTAGCAATTGTAGATTCTGATTTAATGGCATCTATGCCAAAATCAATTGCATCAGCTACAGGAATGGATGCATTAACACATGCTGTAGAAGGATATATCACAAAAGCACACAATACAATGTCAGATATGTTTCATATGCAAGCAATAAAATTAATCTTTAAATATTTGCCAGCAGCTGTAAATGAAAAAGATGAAAAAGCAGTTGAAATGATGGGACTAGCTCAATACATTGCAGGAATGGGATTCTCAAATGTAGGTTTAGGAATTGTACATTCAATGGCACATCAATTAGGAGCTGTTTATGATACACCACATGGTTTAGCAAATGCAATTCTTTTACCAACAGTTATGAGATTTAATGGAGAAGACCCAGCAACAGCACAAAGATTTAGAGAAATCTTATGCGAAATTGGTAGACCAGATGCTGCAAACTTAAATGATCAAGATGTTATAAATACATTTGTATGGATGATTTCTGAACTTTCTAAATCAGTAGGAATTACTCAAACAGTTAGAGAAGTTGGAGCAAGAGAAGAAGATTTTGGAATGCTAGCTGACAAAGCTATGAAAGATCCTTGCAAACCAGGTAACCCAAGAGAAGTTTCAAGAGAAGATTTTATAGAATTATTTAGAAGAGCATTTTAATAATAAATATTAGTAAAAAAAATTCTTTAGCTTGCTAGAGAATTTTTTTGAAACACTTGCAATTCACATAATAATATGATAATATATTGGCATAATAATAAAAACGAAGAAAAAGAGGAGTACATTTATACTTATTTAGTAGAGAAAAGAAGTCAAAGGCTGAAAGCTTCTTAAACAAAGGTAAATGGAATGTAGCTTTTGAGTTGATAATCTGAAAATAAACTTAAGATTATCCGTATGCTGCGTTAAAGCAAAATAAGATGTTATCAAAAATAAGATAAATAATTAAGGTGGTACCGTGAGATAAGCTCGCCCTTATGCAAGTAAGCATATAGGCGGGTTTTTATATTTTTACCAGTAGGGACACCCATGTTTGGTAACTTTTTTTACCAGTGGGGACACCCTTGTTACCAGTAGGGACACTCATTAATGGTAAAAATTTATTATTCAAAATATTTGATTAATAAAAATATAATGCATAAATATAAATCTTTTTTAATAGTATAAATTTTTTATTATATTTTTACCATTAATGAGTGTCCCTACTGGTAACAAGGGTGTCCCCACTGGTAAAAAAAGTTACCAAACATGGGTGTCCCTACTGGTAAAATTTAAGGAGGAATGAAAAATGAGTGAAAAAAAAATAATGGATAAATACAATCCAAAAGAATTTGAAGAAAAATTGTATAATGAATGGGAACAAAAAGGCTATTTCAAGCCATCAATGGACAAAACAAAAGAAAGTTATTGTATAGTAATGCCACCACCAAATGTAACAGGAAAATTACACATGGGCCATGCGTTGGATGGTACTTTACAAGATGTATTAATAAGATATAAAAGAATGTGTGGATACAATACACTATGGATTCCAGGAACTGACCACGCTGCAATAGCAACAGAAGTAAAAGTTGTAGAGAAAATGAAAAAAGAAGAAGGCTTAACAAAGGCTGATATAACAAGAGAACAATTTTTAGAAAGAGCATGGGCATGGACAAAAGAATATGGTGGAACAATACAAAAGCAACAGCGTAGACTTGGATGTTCATGTGATTGGGAACGTTCAAGATTTACGATGGATGAAGGTCTATCAGATGCAGTTTTAGAACAATTTGTAAATTTATATAATAAAGGTTTAATATATAAAGGAACAAGAATGATAAACTGGTGCCCATCATGCCATACATCAATATCTGATGCAGAAGTAGAATTTGAAGAAGAAGCATCTCATTTATGGCATATTAGATATCAAATAAAAGGAACAGATAAATATGTAATTGTTGCAACAACAAGACCTGAAACAATGCTTGGAGATACAGCAGTAGCAGTGCATCCAGATGATGAAAGGTACAAAGATATTGTAGGAAAAACATGTATTCTTCCAATAATGGATAAAGAAATACCAATAATTGCAGATGACTTTGTAGAAAAAGACTTTGGAACAGGTTGTGTTAAAATTACTCCAGCACATGACATGAATGATTATCAAGCAGGATTAAGAAATAACTTAGAAATTGTAGAAGTATTTGATGATAGTTCAATAATGGGAGATTTAGTACCAGAATATAAAGGATTAACAACATTAGAAGCACGTAAATTAATAGTTAAAAAGCTAGAAGAAATAGGAGCACTTGTAAAAACAGAAGATTATACTCATAATGTTGGAAAATGCTATAGATGCCATAATACAATAGAACCAAGAATATCTGAGCAATGGTTTGTAAAGATGAAAGAACTTGCAGAACCTGCAATAAAAGCAGTAAAAGAAGATGACATTAAATTTATTCCAAAAAGATATGAAAAAACATATTTTAATTGGATGGAAAATATTCAAGACTGGTGTATATCTCGTCAATTATGGTGGGGGCATAGAATTCCAGCATATTATTGTGACGAATGTGGTCATATAAATGTAAGTAAAACAGCACCTGAAAAATGTGAAAAATGTGGCTCAACAAAATTACATCAAGATGAGGATTCATTAGATACATGGTTCAGTTCAGCATTATGGCCATTTTCAACATTAGGTTGGCCACATGAAACAGAAGACTTAAAAACATTTTATCCTACAAATGTGTTGGTAACAGGATATGACATAATATTCTTCTGGGTAGCAAGAATGATATTCTCAGGACTAGAGCTAATGAACGAAAAACCTTTTAGTGATATATTGATACATGGAATAGTAAGAGATAGCCAAGGAAGAAAAATGTCAAAATCATTAGGAAATGGAATTGATCCATTAGACATAGTTGATAAATATAGTACAGATGCACTAAGATTTTCATTATTGTATGGAACTTCAGCAGGAAATGACATAAAATATATGCCAGAGAAACTAGACCAAGCATCAAATTTTGCTAATAAATTATGGAATGCTTCAAAATTTGTAATTAACTCTTTAGAAGATGACATTAAAGAGGAAAAGGACTTAAGAGTTGAAGATAGATGGTTATTAAATAAATTAAACAATTTAATAAAAACAGTAACACAAAATATTGATGATTATGATTTAGGTGTAGCACTTGAAAATATTTATAACTTTATTTGGAATGAATTTTGCGATTGGTATATAGAAATGGCTAAATCAAGACTATACAGTGAAAATAAGCAAGAAAAAGCACAAGTATGTTATGTATTAAATTATGTACTTAGAAACAGTTTAAAATTATTACATCCATTTATGCCATTTATTACATCAGAAATCTATTCAAAACTTGTAAATTCTGATGATAAAGACTTGATGGTTTCAGATTGGCCAAAAGCAAATGATTCAATTGAATATGATACAAACAAAGATTTTATAGAAAATTTAAAAGATGTTATAACACAAATTAGAAATGTTAGAGCAAATATGAATGTACATCCAAGTAAGAAGTCAAAATTAATTTTTGTTACAGCAGAATATAAAAATGATATCGAACAATCTAAGGCATTTATTGAAAAACTAGGATTTGCAAACGAGATTACAATTCAAGAGAATAAAGATAATATACCTCAAAACGCTATTTCCATTATTTCAAATGGAATGGAAGTTTATATTCCTTTTGAAGAATTAGTTGATGTAGAAGAAGAGAAAAAACGTCTTGAAGATGAAAAGAAAAAGGTTCTAGCAGAAATTGAAAGAGCAAGTAAGATGTTAGCTAATCCGGGATTCGTTAATAAAGCACCAGAAGCAAAAATTAATGAGGAAAAAGCTAAACTTGTGAAATATCAAGATATATTAAAAAGCATTGAAGAAAGATTAAAATAAATGAATTAGGGTGGAGTTTTCCACTCTAATTTTTTCTATAATAGAAAAAGCTACAATCGCTAGCCCTTTGAGATTTTCTACTTTTAATCGAAAATTCAAATCGGGCGAGAACAAATCAAAGAAAAATTTTCAATTTTTCTTATTTGTTCTAAAAAAGACAAACTCAGCATATTATAATGTAGTATAGATATGAGGAGGAGAGCAAAAGATGATAGAAGAGAGAAAAAATATAAACATGAATGTAAATACAAATATTATTCAAAACTTAGTATTAGAAAATAGAAAGAAATTAAGTGTTTCAGGGGTAAATGATGTATTAAGTTTTGATGATCAGGTTGTAATGATAGATACAGAGTTAGGATTATTAACAGTAAAAGGAGAAGATATTAGAATAAACAAACTAAGCTTAGATACTGCAGAAGTTATTGTTGAAGGAGAAATATCGAGTTTATCTTATAGCCAAAACAAGCAAGAAAAAGGTGCAGGAACAATATTAAGTAAAATTTTCAAATAGAAAGGTAAAAAGACTATGGTTCAAAATCAAGCATATTTGTTTTTAATTTTTTCATTAACTGGCGTAGAAATAGGAATTTTATTTGACTTTTTTAGAATTCTAAGAAGAACAATAAAAACAGGAAATATAGTTACATACATACAAGATATTTTATTTTGGATTTTAACTGGAATTTTAGTATTATATAACATATGGTACTTTAATAATGGAGAAATTCGAATATACATGTTTTTAGGAATAATAATAGGTACACTTATATATATGTCAACATTAAGTAATATTTCTGTGAAATTATTTACTAAGATTTTAAGCATGATTATTAAAGCATTAGAAATACCTTTTAAAACAATAATTACTATTTTTAGAAAAATAATAACAACAATATTGCTATTATTTACTAAAAATGCAAAAAAATAAAAATAAAAAAGGGGAATTTTGTAAAAAATGGAGAATAATAAAATATAAGATATTTATTATGGAAAAATGGAGTATACAGATGAAAAAAGGCAAATTACTTAAGAATGCTTTTTTAATAGCATTAATTATATGGATAGTGATGTTGATAAAACAACAACTGAATATATCACAATATCAAGATGAAATTAAAGAACTATCATCAAAAATAGATGTAGCAGAAAATGAATTAACTCAAAACAAGCAAGATTTGGAACAAGAAAAGAAAAACACAGACTCGTTAGAATATATAGAAAAATTAGCACGTGAAAAACTAGGAATGTATTTACAAAATGAAAGAGTTTATATCGATAGTAACATGTAAATCCTTAAAACATTCAAGTTTTAAGGATTTATTATTTTTAATATTAAAAATCTACTAAAATATCCAGTAAAAAATTTAAAAATATAAATAAAAATAGGAGGTAAGTTATGTCTGAATTAGAAAACATGACATTATTAGAATTGAGAAATTTTGCAAAAGAGCAAAACATAAGAAACATTTCAAAATTAAAAAAAGAAGAATTAATTGCATTATTAAAACAAGTTGCAGAAAATTCAAAACCACAAGAAAAGCAAACAGAGGAAAAAACGGAAATCAGATATGATAAAAACGATGAAGAACAATTAGAAGAAGTGGGAGAATCTGTTATAGATTACAAAGTAACAAATGATGATGATGAGATAGTAGAAGGAATATTAGAAGTTTTACCAGATGGATATGGATTTTTAAGAGGTGATAATTATTTATCAAGTCCAAAAGATGTATATATATCACCAATACAAATTAGAAGATTTAAATTAGATACTGGAGATATAGTAAAAGGAATTTCTAGAACAAAAGAAGGAGAAAAATTTCCATCATTAATATTTGTTGGAGAAGTAAATGGAGAACATCCAGAAAAGGCAGCAAAAAGAAAGAGATTTGATGAATTAACACCAATATATCCTAATGAAAGACTAAAATTAGAAACAAAACCAACAGAATATGCAATGAGAATAATAGACTTGATTTCACCAATAGGAAAAGGACAAAGAGGAATGATAGTTGCTCCTCCAAAGGTAGGGAAAACAACATTGTTAAAGAAAATTGCAAACAGTATTACAGCAAATAATCCAGAAGTAGAATTAATAGTACTTTTAATAGATGAAAGACCAGAAGAAGTAACTGATATGAAACGTTCAATAAAAGGACAAGTAATATTCTCAACATTTGATGAAATGCCTGAACATCATGTAAAAGTTGCAGAAATGGTACTTGAAAGAGCAAAAAGAATAATAGAACATAACAAAGATGTTGTAATATTATTAGATAGTATTACAAGATTAGCCCGTGCATATAACCTAGTTATGCCATCATCTGGAAAAACATTATCAGGTGGTTTAGATCCAGCAGCATTACATAAGCCAAAGAAATTCTTTGGAGCGGCTAGAAATATAGAAAATGGTGGAAGTCTAACAATACTTGCAACAGCTTTAATAGAAACAGGTAGTAGAATGGATGATGTTATTTTTGAGGAATTTAAAGGTACAGGTAATATGGAGGTTCACCTAGATAGAAAATTATCTGAAAAACGTATTTTCCCTGCAATAGATATTAACAAATCTGGAACAAGAAGAGAAGATTTATTATTAACTAAGCCAGAAATGGAAACAGTTTTTGCATTAAGAAAAGCTTTAAATAATTTACCAGTTGCAGATGTTACTGAACAAATTATTTCTCAAATGACTCAAACTAAAAATAATGATGAGTTTTTAATTAGAATAGATTCATATTTAAGAAATTATAAAAATTAATAATTAAGAAGCAGATAGTTAGTTCAGTTAATTGACAATTATCTGCTTTTATAGTATAAATGATATAATGGAGAATAAAAATGAGTATATTAAAACCACAAAAAATGAATTTATATGAACAAAAAAACATAGAAATATTAAATATAAAAGAAAATGAAGATATAGATTATTGCATTTTTGAAAACGAAAGATATAATGATATAGAACTATGGGAGTTAAAATTCGAACACAGTAAATTCAATAATATTTGCATGCAAAATGCAAAATTAGAAAATATTACTTTTAGAGATGTAATATTTGAAAACTGTGATTTTTCAAACATGAAATTTATTGAAACAACATTTATTAGATGCGAATTTAATAATTGTAAGCTTTCAGGGGCTGATATGTCAGAAAATAGATTATATAATGTTTCGTTATTAGAAACTAATGCAAGTTACATTAATTTGTCAATGGCAAGTATTGAAAATATATTATTTAAAAATACAAATCTAAAAAACAGTTACTTTCAAGAAACAAAAGTTAAAAATATCTATTTTGATAATTCTAATTTAACACAAGCACAATTCTTTAAAACAAGTTTAAATGGAGTTGATTTATCAAGTAGTATAATAGAAGGTATTGCAATTACAATAGAAGATATTAAAGGAGCAATAATAAATCAATTACAAGCCATAGATTTATTATATTTAATTGGTGTTAAAGTTAAATAGTATTAAAAGAAGGGAACAGGTAAATGGGAAAGTTTTCAAGATTGATGAAGAAAAAATATAAAGAAACAAATAAAAAGTCAATTATAATTTATTTAATATTAAGGTTACTAGTAATTTTAAGTATGATATTTCAAATAATATTAGGAAATATTTCAAATGTGTTAATGTGTATATTAGCATTGGTACTATTTACACTTCCAACTATAATTTCTGAAAAATTCAAAATAGGAATACCAAGCTTACTAGAAGGCATAATATATTTATTTATATATTCAACTGCTATACTTGGAGAAATAAATAATTTCTATGGAAGAATACCTTTTTGGGATACAATATTACATACATTAAATGGTTTTTTGTGTGCCGGAATAGGTTTCTCTTTAGTTGATCTTTTAAACCAAAATAGTAAAAAGATAAAATTATCACCACTATATATTGCAATAGTTGCATTCTGTTTTTCAATGACAATAGGAATACTATGGGAGTTCTTTGAATTTACTGCTGATTATTTTACTAAAACAGATATGCAAAAAGATAGAATAGTGAGAGAAATATCATCAGTAATGCTAAATAAAGATAATGAAAATGTTCCAATAAAAGTCAAAGATATAGAAAGAACAGAAATATATTCTAAAGATGGAACTAATATTACTATAGAAAATGGTTATTTAGATATAGGTCTTATTGATACTATGAAAGATTTATTTGTTAATTTTATAGGTGCAATTGTGTTTAGTATTATTGGATTTTTACATGTTCAAAATAGAGAAAAGTATAAGTTTGCAGAAGGTTTTATACCAACTAAAGCAGTGGGAGATTAACTATGAAAAGAAATTGAAAAAATAAAAGGGGACAATTTATAAATAGGAGGTATTTAAAAATGATTAAATTAGTATTAGTTAGACATGGACAAAGCATGTGGAATTTAGAAAACAAATTTACAGGATGGACAGATGTAGAGTTATCAGAACAAGGAATACAAGAGGCAAAAGAAGCGGGAAAAATATTAAAAGAAAAAGGATTTCATTTTGATTTAGCATTCACATCAGTATTAAAAAGAGCAGAAGACACTTTAGACTATATATTAAAAGAAATGGGAGAAGAAAATATCGAAATAAAAAGAAGTTGGAGACTAAATGAAAGACATTATGGAGCATTACAGGGACTAAACAAAGATGAAACAAGAGAAAAATATGGTGCAGAACAAGTATTACTTTGGAGAAGAAGTACAGATGTAAGACCACCAGAATTAGAAGAAACTGATCCAAGATATCCTGGAAATGACGAAAAATATAAAGATTTAAGTAAAGATGAATTACCTAAAACAGAAAATCTTATAGACACAATAAAAAGAGTTCTTGAATATTGGAATTCAGATATTAAACCAGAATTAGAAAGTGGTAAAAGAATTATAATTGCGGCACATGGAAATAGCTTAAGAGGATTAATCAAATATTTAGATGATATAAGTGATGAGGATATTATTAAATTAGAATTACAAACAGGTAATCCAATTTGCTATGAACTTGATGATACATTAAAACCAATTAGACATTATTATTTAAAGTAAAATTATAAAATAAGGAATATATTTATGAAAAAATTAAGCTCTAATCAATTGAAAATCATTGCTGTTTGTGCAATGATTTTCGACCATTTGTTATGGGTAATAAAACCTGGATATGAAAAAGGAATAATATATTTATTACATATATTTGGAAGAATTGTTGCTCCAATATTTTGTTTTTTTATAGCAGAAGGAGCACATTATACTAAAAACAGAAAAAGATATTTAGCAAGATTATTAGTATTTGCAGTAATATCACATTTTGCATATTGCTTTGCATTTGGAATTAATTTTATACCATTTTCAAATGGAACATTGTTTAATCAAACAAGTATTATGTGGTCACTTGCTTTGGGTCTTATTGGAATAATGATAAATGATTCAAAATTAAATAATGACTTAAAAATAGCATCAATACTTTTTCTATGTGTATTAGGATTTCCGTCTGATTGGAGCACTGTTGCAGTAATGATAATAATTTACGATTATGCATATAGAAATAATTTTAAAAAGCAAATGATAACTCAGACAATATTTTCAGCAATATATGCAACGGTATATTGCATATTTATAGATTTTTGGTACGGATTATTGCAAATGGGAACTATTTTATCAATTCCATTATTAAAAAGATATAATGGCGAAAGAGGAAAATGGAAAGGAATGAAATACGTTTTCTACTTGATATATCCTTTACACCTTGTTGCATGCGGCTTAATAAGGCTATATTTATATGGAAATATTTCAGTAATGATTGGAGGGTAAGAAGAAAATATGTTTATACAAACAATAAGTATTATACTATTTATTTTAGGGACTATAACATTAATAACAGGACTATTTTTCAAAAAGAAAAGTATGACAATTATTGGAAGTATTTGTTTGTCAATAATTTTTATTATATGGATAATAATTTTTGGACTGGCAATGGCAGAAGAAAATCCAAATGAAAATATTAATAGTGAAAACACGAACACTAAAAACGAGAACAATGTTACTATTCAAGAAAATGTTGATGATAATAAAATTGATGAACAATTACAAGATGCAACTAAAAAAATATTAAATAATGAATTTTATTCTTCAGGGAAAATATACAATATAGATGAAAAGAATATTTATTTTTCTAATGAAGATTCTAAAAAATATTACATTAATAAGAATGTTTTTCAATATTTTAATGGAAGAACAGCAAAAAGTATGGATAGTGTAGATATAAAAGTAGGAGATTATTTAAACCAGCTTGAGGGAAAGATTTTAATATATAGAAATGTTTCAGGAGAAGAATTAAATCAAGAATTGCTATATAATTTAACTTTAGATGAAGACGAAAGAATTATGATGGTAAATACAATAGAAATAGAAAGCATAAATATTCAGGATAAAGATACAGCGATTGTTAAAATTAAATATGGTGATTTATTTGGTAATGAATTAACTGATGAAACTTTTGAGACGCTTGTAGAATTTAATTCTAATACAAAATTCTACAGTAAAGGACGTAATATAAATTCTATAAATGATTTAGAAGAGGCAAGGTACAATATTAATTCTATTGTTTTGGATAGAAATACAATTAATAAAAAGAGTCCAGCAGTAGTAAAGGAATTTGAAAGTACAGATAATTAAATTTTAAAAAGTTATGTGAAAGGAAAAAGATATGAGTGAAGAAGAAAAAATGTTAGTAGGAGAAATTTGGGAATAGAACCTAATTTCTATTGTGATTATGGATTCAATATATATTGTTGTTAATAAAGATATCCCATCTAATGTTGTTGCTGTTGGTAATCCGTGCAAAGTTTTAAAAGATATTTAATTATAACTTATAATTAAGATAGAGATAATACATAAAAAAATCCCTTGCAATGCCAACAAGGGATTTTTAGTTATTTTAACCAAAATGAAATTGTATCAGACCATATCTCAATGTAAATATTAGTCCCTTCAAGCTTTTTTTCAGTATTAAAAAATCCATTCTGCTGAAGTAACCACTTTAGCTGTGGAGTTATTTCTGAGCAAGGAATCTCAAATTTATCTGAATATGGATTATATGTTATATTACTCCGGAAAGTAGAATCATTAAGCTTATTGTATAACATATTATGTAAGAAAGTATGTGGAGCTTCTCTTAATATATTTATAATGTATTCTAACATAATACTTCCTCCTTTTAACTTGTTGGCATTGAAATAAAATACTACATTTACATATAGTACCACAAATTATGTTAAAATGCAAATAAAAATGTAATTTTGGGGTGAACAAAATAAAATCTTGTAATATAATAATATAGACATAAAATGCTGTCTAGTCTATGTTTGCGATTAGATGGTATTTTTTCGCTTTTTTGAGAAAATACCGAGGACTTTTTGTTGCAAGTCCTATTGCAAAAAAATTAGCATTTAGGATAGTAAATTCTAAAGAAGATAATAAAATGTTTATTATTTTATCTATTCAAACAGCAAGCAAGTGACTAAATTTAATAAATAAGCAGAGCAGATAATTAGTTGATAATTATCTGCTTCTGTGGGTATAAAAGTTAATAATTAAAAAATTAAAAAAAATAATGAAAAATTTTAAGAAGTATGGTAAAATTGATAAGAAAAAAATTAAGGAAGTGATACTAATGAATGAAAAAGAATTAAAAAAGTTTACTGTTGGATTAATAGAGAGTAAAGAAAAAGAAAATGAAAATTATATAAGATATTCATATTATGAATTAAAAGTTAAATATAATTTATCAGAAGAAGAAATAGATGAAGTGCTAAAAATAAGTAGAGATTATTTTGAAAACAAAGGATATAAAGTTTATTTTACAAATGCTGAATTTGAATATCAAAATGCCAAAAGAAAGGTTGAAATCAATGAATATTTGATTGCTTTTAAAGAATAAAGAATGTAGACATGAATTTAGGTGTAAGAAATATAAGATAGGAGAAATTATGAAAAAGGTTTTAATAATAACAAGTATTAGTAGTTAATGAACAAAATTCAAATGCAAAAGGATTTTATGAACATTTAGGATTTAGAGTATATAAAAGAAGTGAAACAGATGAGCAATGTAAAATATCCAAAATTAGTTTACAACAAAATATAAAAATGATATAATTTCTGTGATACGAAAAACTTATTAATATCCTAAAAATAATTATTTAAGGAGGAAAAATATGAAGAAGGAATTACGGGAACAAATAGAAGACTTTATTGAATCTAATAAAGTAATAAGGCAGTTATGCGACGAAAACTTTAAAGAAAAGAAAGAAAAAGATATAGTTTTGTTTTGGCTTAGATGTATAAATTATGATATATATTTTAAACAAATACTAGGAATGTTTCAATACAACTCTTCAAATTTATCTTATGGAATTGAAGGAACAAAACTAGATATTAAACAATTAACAGAAGAACAATTTCAAGAAATTCTTGATTTTTATTTAAAGAAAGGATATAAACTTAATTACTTAGATGATACTGTAACAGAACATCCAAAAGTCATTGTTATAAAATGGGATGAATATGAAAAGCAAACAATAGATGATAAAAAATATATTTTAAGATTTAAGAAAAATAAATTAAAAAAACTGTATAGTATCAATAAAAAAGAAAATAACTGTTTAAAAGCTTTTTGGTATTCAGTTAAAGATTTCTATTGGTATTTATTTTTGAATCATAGCTATTGTTTAAATGCAATGAAACAAAATAGAAAAACGAGAAAGTCTAAAAGTGAGATTGAAAAAAGAAAAAACAAGAATTAAATGTTCCAAAATTCCAATAATTTAAAGACAGAATTTGTCGGTTATTAATACTAAAAAAACATATATTAGATTAATATGATTTAGTATATGTTTTTTTGTGTCTTTTAGAGATGTTTTATGTTATAATATTTGTATAGCAAAAGAAAAATAAAATGTAAAAGGGGATGGAATATGAAAGAATTAATTTTAAATCCACAAACAGATGATGAAATTAAAGTTGAATATAGTATAGAATATCCAACTAAAAAATTATTAGGAAGTGGAACAAGTAAAACAAAAGAATCATATTCAGAAACAATAAGTGCTGAAAGTAAAATTGAAACTTTTGAATTTGAACAAGGGATATCAGAATTTGATAAAACAAATTATTTGCTATCAGCCGCTTCTGGATTATTATCAGGACTATTAAATGTGTTTTGAAGTAAAGAGTTTGACTTAACCGAAGCACAAAACTGGGGAAAAGAAAAAATAGAAAAACTAGTATGCAAAACAGCAAAAATGCAAGGATGCAAAAAAGAAGATTTAAGTAGTGCAATAGCTTTCTTAGAAAAGAAATTTCCTATTGTTGCAGATAAACTTACAAATGATTATGGAGGAGGATACTCACATCATTTAAGAGATTTTTCACATCATCCAACAATATTAGGATTAATAGCATCAATACTAAATCAATATCATATTGGAATTGGTACTGATACAAATGGAAATTTAAAAATAATTCCAATAGAAGATAATCCTTATATTGGAAAAAATTTTGAAGAAAAAATCTTTAATGGAGTTATAATGTGGGGATTTCATCTTGTAAGTGATATGGCTGGTTCTAGTTTAAACCCTGGAAAGGGAACAGGGATACCTGGACCAATACTATCATTTTTTAAGGAAATATCTGCAATGCCAATAATAAAAGATATCAAAACGAAATATAAAGATGATGAAATAACTTTATCAGTATTTATTTCAAAATTATTTAATGGTACTTATTTTAAAGATGAAAATAATAATCCAATTAGAATTGACCTGAGAACAGAAATAGGAGTTTTAGCATTTCAAAGTAAATCTGTATTAATTAATGAATGTATTGTTAGAGCTATGTATACATTAAGAAATTTGTATAAACAAATTCAATTAAAAAGTATAGAAACAATAAAAGATTTAAGCAAATTAGATGTAAAAGAAATATTACCATTTAACTCTAGATCATTAACAAGAATGTTAACAATTTCACATGGTGTATTTGTCTTAGTTGATTTATCAAAAGCTGCAATAAAATCAGGTGGAAAAGATTTGGCTAAATTTTTCTTAAACATTAATTATGTTGGTATAGGACGATTTGTATTTGCATGTAAAGCTGATGCAGGATATATAGAAGAAGATGCAAGAAAAGGCATAGAAGAATTTATAAAAAAACATACGAAAAAAACAAAGATTGTATTTGACTTTAAATTATTATCATTAACAGAAGAACAAATGAAGATTTTACATTCTTTAGAATTACAAAAAATATATTATGATATATCTTTCGCCAAGAAAGACAAAGAGAGCAAAAGCAATTGGTGTAAAAAATGGAAAGAACAAATTATAACTGAATTAAATAAAGACAATACATATTTTATTGAAGATTCAAAAAAATTATATAATATAATTAATAATTCATTAAATACATCAAATGATTATTGGGTATATTTAATTGGAATAGAATTATATTTGTTTAAACCATATTTTAAATTAAACTCAAGTGATAAAAAAATAAGATTAAATACTAAATATTGTCAAGATGTTTTTGCAAAACAACAACACTGTTTATCAGTAAGTGAATTTAATAATCTAATAAAGACATATAATAACTTTTATAAAAATGTTTTACAAAATAAAAGGACAAAAACTATTGTTGGAATTTCTACAACTGCTGTTGCAACGGCAATTACAGGGGGATTAGGTTGGGCATTTGCACCTCAAATTGCAACAATAATAGCTGGAGACGCAGTAGCAGGATTATCTGGGGCAGCTTTAACAAGTGCAAGTCTAGCTTTCGTTGGAGGAGGTTCACTTGCTGCTGGAGGGTTAGGCATGGCTGGAGGAACTGCTATTCTTACTGGAGGAGGAGCTCTTATTGGACTTGCTAGTTCTAGTGCTACAACATTTACCAATGTAATAACAAATGTATCAAATACATTTATTTTGGAAGAATGTGCTAAACTACTTACATATTGTAAATGTTGTCTTATTGAAAAATGTAACGATATTGAAAATGTTCATAAAATTCAAGAATGTATAGAACAAACAATTTTCCAATTGGAAGAAAAATATTCAAGTGAAGTAAACAAAGATTCGATGAAACAATTAAAAACAAATATAAAATATCTAAAAAAATGTAATAAAGTATTAGAAGATATGATAAATAAAAATATATAAAGAAATTAAAGGAGTGTAAATTATGAAAACAATTCAACCAATATATAAAAATATAATAACTACAATTGTAGCAATAATAATAGCATTGGTGTCAATATTTGCAGTTGCACCATTAACAAAATCATATAAATTTCACAGTAATTCAATCCAAGCTTTGGACGATAAAAAAGTTACAGTAACTGAATTAACAGTTGCAGCAGTTGGAGTATCAACAGCGCTTGCAGCCATTCCAGGAGATGCAACTATACCATTAGCAAACCAAATAATGGATTTAAGCTCATATTTACTTATAGTTATCGGAGTAATTTTCTTAGAGAAAATTCTTCTAACATTAACTGGATATGTGTCATTTACTTTTTTAATACCAATAGCTTGTTTGTTATATTGCATATACATTTATTCTAAAAAAGATATACTAAAAAAATTATCAGTAAAATTATGTACATTTGGAATTATAATATTTTTAGTAGTACCAATTAGTATTCAGACAAGTAATTTAATTGAAAATACATATAATGAAACAATTGAAAATGCTAAGAATACGGAAATTACATCAAATGACAAAACAAATACAGAATCAAATGATAATAATGAAGAAAGTGGATTTTTATCTAAATTTAAAAATAGTGTATCTAATTTAGGTGAAAATGTTTCAGAATTAGTAAATAAAGGTGAGAAGGAATTAAGTAAATTTATAGATGCTATTGCTGTATTATTAATTACATCATGTGTTATTCCAATTATTGTTTTAATATTCTTAGTATGGATAGTTAAAATTATATTTGGTGTAAAAATTTCAGTTCCAGATATTAATAAAAAGAAAAAGATAGAAGATAAAGAAAAAGTTTCACAAAACACTTGACTTACATAGGAAACGAAAAATATTTATTAAATGAACTAAAAAAATAATGTACAAAATTAACAAAATGTGGTATAATTAATATGTAATTGGTAAAAACCAATATTAGAAAGGTAGGTTATATACTATGGAGAAAAGATTAGGAGAACGGTTACAAGAAGTAAAATTAGAACTAGAAGAAATTCTTATTAAAGTAAAGGATGAGGAATACAATGAAATTTGCGTAGATAAAATTCGTGTACTAAATCTTCTGGAAATGCTAATAACAAATGCACAAAATGATAAAATAAAAAACGTAGCGATGGATGCACATTTACAGATAGCGCAAATAGATCCTATGATGAATTCAAGGCGTTTTTTCAACAAATTTGTAAAAAAAGATTTTATTGAACTTTTGGAGAAAAATATTAGAGTAATTAATGAGGAGATTCCAAAAGAAAATAGAATTGATTGTTTACAAGAAAAGTTGTTAAAAGCTGAAATAACATTTCCTAATTGCGACTACGAGTCAGAGCAACAGATACAAGAAATGATACGTAATAATGCTCGAGCAATTGCTCGAATTATTGTTACAAGCAAATAACCTAATAACCTAAATGTATAAATTAATCACTTCTACAAAAAATAAAAAGTAGAGGTGATTAATTTGTTTATACCAGATAGAATATATTGCGAAGATGGAATAGAAAAGTACGAGTTAGGAAAAGAACTATTAGAAAAATATAAAGATGTACCCAAAACAATGATAGATAATCATAATAATATTGAAGAAATGAGGAAAAAGGAAAATTCTGAATTTGCAAAAATGAAAAGAAATTTAATAATAGGAACAAGAAAAACACATAAATATGTTCCTAATGCTAAAATATCTAATTTTTTAGTACCATATACATCATCAGGTTGTATTGCAGCATGTATGTATTGTTATTTAGTATGTAATTACAATAAATGTGCATATTTAAGAGTATTTGTAAATAGAGAACAAATGTTGGACAAAATAATAAAAATGGCAAATAATACTGAAGAAAATTATGTATTTGAAATAGGAAGCAATAGCGATTTAATATTAGAAAACACTATAACAAATAATTTAGTATGGACAATAGAAAATTTTAAAAAATCTCCAAAAGGTAAATTAACATTTCCAACAAAATTTGATATGGTAGACCCAATCTTAAATTTAAACCATCAAGGTAAAATGATAATAAGGATGAGTGTAAATCCAGCTGAAATCATAAATAAGGTTGAATTTGGAACATCAAGATTAAAACAAAGAATAGAAGCAATTAATAAACTTGTAGAAGCTGATTATGAGGTTGGAATATTAGTAGCACCTATAATTTTAGTAGATGATTGGAAAAAGTTATATACAGAATTATTTGAAGAGTTATATCAAGAGCTAAGTAAAAAAACAAAAAAGAAAGTATTTTTTGAATTTATATTTATGACATATAGTTATATCCATAAAGCAATAAATACAGAAGCATTCCCAAATGCTATAGATTTATATAATAAAGAAATTATGACAGTTAGAGGAAAAGGGAAATACACATATAATCAGTCAAGTAGGCAAGAAGGTGAACATTTTTTCAAGGACTTAATGAACCGATATTTTCCAAATAATAAGATAATATATTTTTCATAATTTATACAAACGAATGTTTACAAAATAAATAAAAGGATGTATAATAGGAAATGTGGAGGTGATTTATAATGAGTATATATTGTTGTATAGATTTAAAAAGCTTTTATGCTTCAGTAGAATGTATAGAAAGAAAACTTAATCCATTACAAACTAATTTAGTTGTAGCAGATAGAGCAAGAACAGAAAAAACAATATGTCTCGCAGTAACTCCTTCATTAAAAAGCTATGGAATACCTGGAAGAGCAAGATTATTTGAAGTTATACAAAAAGTAAATGAAATAAATTTTCAAAGAAGATATAAAGCACCTAATTATAAATTAGAAGGCAAATCATTTAATGATATAGAATTAAAGAAAAATCCTAAGTTAGCACTTGACTATATAGCAGCTCCACCACGAATGTCACTTTATATGAAATATAGTACAACAATATATGATATATATTTAAAATATGTAGCACCTGAAGATATTTATGCTTATTCTGTTGATGAAGTATTTTGTGATATAACAAATTATCTTAAAACAAGAAATATGACGCCAAAACAGTTTGTTGCAACAATGATACATGATGTTTATAAAACAACAGGAATAACAGCAACAGGTGGAATAGGAACAAATATGTATTTAGCTAAAATTGCCATGGATATAGGTGCAAAACATATTAAAGCAGATGAAAATGGTGTAAGAATTGCAGCTTTAGATGAAATGTCATATAGAAAACTACTATGGAGTCATAGACCAATTACAGACTTCTGGAGAGTTGGAAAAGGATATGCCAAAAAGCTCGAAGCACATGACATATATACAATGGGAGATGTTGCAAGATGTTCAGTAGAAAATGAAGAATTGTTATATAAATTATTTGGAATAAATGCAGAATTTCTTATAGATCATAGTTGGGGATATGAACCCTGTACAATGAAAGATATAAAAACATTTAAACCCGCCACAAATAGTATAAGTACAGGACAAGTTTTACATTGTCCATATAATTATGAACAAACAAAGTTAATTATAAAAGAAATGACGGATTTACTTGTTTTAGATTTAGTAGAAAAACAATTAGTAACCAATCAAATTGTTTTAACAGTTGGTTATGATGTTGATAATTTAATTGATCCTAATTTACGCCATTCTTATAATGGTGAAATTACTATTGATAGATATGGTAGGAAAATTCCAAAACATGCACATGGCACTATTAATTTAAAAGAAAAGACATCTTCTACTAAACTTATTATGGAAGCGGTTGAAGAATTGTATGATAGAATTATAAATAAAAATTTATTAGTAAGAAGAATTTATGTTGTTGCAAATAATGTGGTTAATGAGTCAGAAATAGATAATAGTAAACATACTGAACAAATTAGTTTATTTGTTGATTATGAGAAACAAGAGAAGGAGCAAGAAGCGGAAAAGAAGAGAAGAGATGAAGAAAATAAGTTACAACATACTATCATAGATATTAAAAATAAATACGGAAAAAATGCTATTTTAAAGGGCATGAATCTTGAAAAAGATGGTACAACTATTGAGCGTAATGCTCAAATTGGTGGGCATAAAGAATAGGGGTGTAGAAGAATGGGGAAATATGACGATATTATCAATTTGCCACATCACATATCAAGTAAGCATCCAAGATTAAGTATGGAACAAAGAGCGGCTCAGTTTGCTCCCTTTGCAGCTCTTACTGGATATGGTGATTCTATAAAAGAAACTGCAAGATTGACTGACAATAGGATCGAACTTAATGAAGAGGAAAAAGAAATGTTAAACATTAAATTACAGGAATTAAAAAATAAGGTTTCTATAATGCCACAAGTTACTATTACTTATTTTGTTCCTGATGTAAAAAAGGCAGGGGGAGAGTATATCACTAAAATAAATAAATTGAAGAAAATAGATGAGTATAAAAAAATTATAATTTTGGACGATAAGACTATAATACCTATAGATGAAATTATTGAAATCATATGATAAAATCTACAGTCTAAAATTAAATATACACAATACGTGACCAAAATGATTGAAAAAAACTTCGTAATTAGTATAATGTAAGTGTACTAATTATTGAAGTTTTTATTAATAAGAAATGGAGGAATAAATCATGGAAAAAATTTTTGATGAAGATACTATAAATGAGCTTAACGGAATATATGGAATAGAAAACTGTAAATGGGAGATTTTAGACTATATTAGATATCTAAAGATAAGCAAAGAAAATAATTTTGTAAATTACAATATAATGATAAATAATGATTCGGACTATCCGTTTGAAACAAAAATTAGACTTATAGAATTTTTATATAAAAGGTTAAAAAATAACAATATAATTGCAACAGATTATGAATTTATAACTCAAAACCAATTAAAGGCATTTAAAAAAGAAGATGATGATGATTTTGAATTGGATGAAACTAAAAAAAAGAAAGAAAAAAAAGAATTAAAATTAAAAAAAGATTTGATAATTATAGATTCTGAAAAAATATCCTTCAATAGTTATACCGATGAAATAATAGAAATGATGGAAAAAAATAATGATAAAGTCTATATATTAATAAATAAATGTTATTTTTTTAGAGATGATATAGGAGTATTTAACAAATATTTCGATTGGTATTTTAAAATAGATGAAATATCAAAAGAAAATAAAATAAACTATGCCACAAACATCTTATATGAAAATAAAATCAATATTAGTAACAAATGTAATTATATAAATGAATTATCAGAAGAACAATTTATTATTGTAAAGTCAAAGATGAATCGTTTAATATTGAATTGTAAATTAAATGGAATCAATGAAGTAAACAATAAAGTTATTCAAAAATATTTAAAAAATACAGAAGAATTGAAAAAGAACCAAAAAGAATCTGAAAAAGATTTAAATTTCGATTCTTTAATAGGTATTGAAGACATAAAGGGAAAGATTGATAAGATTGTTAACTATTTGAAAATATGTAAGAATAGAGAAAGCAAATTACCAACATTACATATGTGTTTTACAGGAAATCCAGGGACAGGAAAGACAACAGTAGCACGAATGATAGGGCAAATATTTGAAAAAGAAAAAATTTTATCTAATGGCACATTTGTCGAAGTACATGGACGAGATTTAGTTGGAAAATATGTTGGATGGACAGCAAAAGAAGTTAAAAAAATTGTTGAAAAAGCTAAAGGTGGAGTTTTGTTTATAGATGAAGCATATAGCCTAAATTCTAATGATAGCGGTTCTTTCGCTGATGAAGCAATAGCAACATTAATAAAAGAAATGGAAGATAATAGAGATGATTTATGTGTTATATTGGCAGGATATCAGGATGAGATGGCAGGCTTAATAAAAAGAAATCCTGGTTTTGAAAGTAGAATACAGTTTTATATAGATTTTCCTAACTATAATGAAGATGAATTGTATCAGATATTTAAAGGTCTTGCTCAAAAAGAAAAATACAAGTTGTCTAGTCAAGTAAAAGAAATTTTACTAGAAGATTTTAGGAATAAAAGAACAAGTAAATCATTTTCAAATGGTAGATATGTAAGAAATATATATGAAAAGGTTAAGATTGAGCAAGCTAATAGAGTTACATCAAATGCTAAAGAGAATATAAATTTGATAAAAAAATGCGATGTTGAGGATGTATTAGTTGAACAAAAGCCTGTAGAAGTTCATAAAATAAAAATAGGCTTTGCAGTATAATTTTATATAAAAATTGATAAATAATATATTGCAAATTTCTTTAGATGTGATATTATAAAGGCAGTTAAAAATAAAGAATAATAGGAGAAAATTATGGACTTATACGAAAAAAATGGAAATATATTATATATATTAAATGTATTAAAAAAATATACAGATGAAGAACATCTACTATCTGCAGTAGAAATAGAAAGAAAAGTAAAGGAAATATATGATGTAGAAATAGATCCACGAACAATAAGAAGAAATATTAATTTATTAAAATATAAATTGGAATTTGACATAAGTACAAGAGAAGAAAATGGAAAAGGATATTTTTTAAGTCGTGATCCAGAAACTGATTTTGAGCCAGGCGAAGTTAGAGCTATAATAGATAATTTTAGTTATGCAAATTACATTGTACCTAGTGTAGCTAAAGAAATTATAAAAAAATGCAAAAACTTACAAACTGTATATGAAAATGAAAAAATAAAAGATTATCAGATATATTCTGTTAATAATAAAACCGAAAATGTTGAAGTAATAAAAAATATAGAGGATATTTCTAACAGTATTTATCATAATCATAAAATTAAATTTGAATATTGGAAATATGAAATAACAAATAAACTAGAAAAACAGATAGTAAGCACACCAGTAGTTTCGCCTTATGCTATAGTTTATAATAAACAAGAATTTTATTTTATAGGAATAAAAAATGGACAAGATAAATTTTATCATTACAGATTAGATAGAATGAAAAACGTAAAAGAGTTAGATGAAAAAATAACAATTAAAAAAACAAAATCACAAATAAAAGATTTTGCAGAATCAACAGTTGAAATGTTTGGCGGTAAAAAAGAAGAAATAGAATCAATTTGCAATAGATGTCTTTTAAATGCTGTTTTTGATATTTTTGGAAAAAATGTTACTATTGAAAAGATACAAGGAGATGACAACAACTTTAAATTAATCGTTGATTCAAATCCTATGGGCTTCAAAATGTGGGCAATGAGAAATATTGATATGGTAGAAGTTACTAAACCGATAAGCTTAAGAAATGAAATTAAAGAAATAGTACAAAATGCTATGAAAAAATACGAAAAATAGTATTAATTTAAAAGAGAAAACAAGTATAATTACAAAATTATGTAAAAATACTTGTTTTCTAATTAGAAAAACAATGATTAATCAATCTTCTGGAAGTTCCAATCTGTAGAAGTAATTTTCAAAACAAATTCCTCTACATGAAACATATTTTATTTCGGAAGAAGGTTTAGAACACTGCATTTTCAACTCTGTTGCGATTGTTTGAAATTCAAAAGTTTCACCATATTTAATCCAATTAATATTTTGGACACTTTGAATTCTATTAGGCTTATGGAGCCATAATTCGCTAGGAGTTCGACAAATGAAATGCCAGTGATTTACATCAGGATGTTCTAACATATGGAAGTTTGTTATTGCAAAATAAAAATTTCCATCATTATCTTTAATTGTATTAAAGGAAACTCTTTCGCATTTTTGTCCAAGTGCGAGACTATCTCTCATAACATATTTGTCTATGATTCGAGGGTCGTGTTCATTGCGTACAAAGTTACCTGTACCAAATTTTAAATGATAAATTTTTCCTGGAGAATATAAAATATTTTCAGGGTCAGGAAAAGTTAGACCTCTGGCGAAAGCATAACAGTTTATGTTTTCTTGATGTGTCCAATCATACATGTCATCGAAAAATGAGTCTGCAATCAAATCTGCAATATGGTTCATTTTTAATAACCGTTGTTTTTCTTTTTGTAACATAATACAAAAACCTCCTTAAGTTTGATACTATTATTATACACTCGAAATTAAATTATGTAAAGAGGTTTGGATAATTATGATGAAATAAATAAGTAAAAGGGACTATACTACCTTTTATAAGCCAAAATGGAGGAAATAATATGTCAGAAATTATTGAAAAAATAAAAGAAGAATTAGAAACTAATAGTTCTGAAGAGCAGATAATTAGTAGAATTAATGAATTAATTAAAGAATATAATGCACATATATCAATAAAAAGTATAAGTGAAATGTATGGGAAGGAATTTATAATTCCAGCATATCAAAGAGGATATAGATGGAAAAAAATTCATGTAACAAAGATGCTTAAAGATTTAAAGACCTTTTTTGATAAAGAGAAAGAATCGTTAAAGGGATATTGCTTACAACCTGTAATTGTAAAAAAAGTTGGAAATGCTTATGAAATAATTGACGGTCAGCAAAGGCTTACCACAATGCTATTAATTTTAAAAAGTATATTTAGTGATGATGAAAACTGTAGATATAAATTCAATTTTCAAACTAGAGAAAATAACAATATTGAAGAATTTTTAAACTCTTCTAGTGAAGTGGAATTATATAAGGATACGATAGATGAATATTACTTACAAAATGCAAAAGAGGAGATAAAAAAATTTTTTCAAAAAAATGAAAAGTTAAGAAAAGAAGATATTGAAAGAATAAAAATACTATGGTATGAAATAAAAAGCGAAGATAAAGAATGGGAGGATCCAAATGCAGTATTTGCTAGAATTAATGCAGGTAAAATACCATTAACAAATGCAGAATTATCAAAAGCATTATTACTTAAGCTTACAAATATAAAAGATTATAAAGATTTTGAATTTGTTCAAAAAGAAAATTCTAAAACATGGGATGAAATAGAAAATCTATTTGAAAATGATGAGTTTTGGTATTTTATAATGAATAAAAATATTCCTCAATATAACAAAACTAGAATTGATTTGTTATTTGATATATATGCAGAAAGAATCAACTCAAAAAATATTTTTGACTACATTGAAGAAGAAATAAATAATGATGAAGATAAAAAGACAAAAATATGGAATGACTTAAAAGAAATCTATTTTTATTTAAAAGAATGGTATGAAGATATTGAAATATATCATTTAATTGGATATAAGATTTACTTTGAATTAAAAAACTACAAAAATAATGTCGCTTATATTATTGCAGATTTAATAAAAAAATATCGAGAAAAAGACAAAGATGAATTCAAAAAGTATTTATATGAAACGATTTTTACAAGTTTATATAATAATTACAAAGAAGCATATAAACCTAAAAATAAAGAAAATAAATTTATTTGGCTAAATGATATTGAATATGACCCTGACATAAATAATAACAATGACATAATAAGAAAAATGTTATTATTATTTAATTTGGTTTCGATGACAAAAATTAATAAAAGAATATCTTTTAAAGAAATAAAAAATGAAAAGTGGAATATAGAGCATGTATATCCTGTACATGACGGACTAGAAGATAAAGATAATAGAAAAGAACTAAATAAACAAATATTAATACATGTAACTAAATATAAAATGATAAATGCAGGCATAGAAGAATATAAAGGCAATTTTACTAAATTAGACGAAAGTATAGATAAATTAAATAATTTAGAAGAGAAAGATTATAATGACGAAGAATATAGAAAGATTTTAGAGGATGTAAATAAAATATTATTTGTAGTATCTCCAAAAGAAGAAAATAGATCTAAATTAGGAAATTTAGTATTGTTAAATGAATCTATAAACAAAAGTTACCAGAATGATTTTTTCGTTGATAAGAGAAAAGTAATAATTGAAAAAATTGTTAAAGGAAAAAATAACAAGAATGAACAAATAAAATATATTTTGCCATGCACAGAAAGAGTATTCTTAAAATTTTATAGTGATGATATTTTACAAACAGAAAGATGGGATGATAAAGATTGTGAAAAGTATCTTAATGCTATAAAAAAAGAATTAAACAAAGCTTTTGGTGAAATAAAAAGAGGAGGATTTAGAAGATTTAGGAAAATAAAAAACAAAAGGGGTGAAATAAAAGGATGACTTTTTTAGAATTATTAAGTAGATATGGAAAAATAGAAATTCCAAGAATACAACGAAATTATGCACAAGGTAGAGAGAATGAATCAATTGTCAGAAATAGTTTTCTAAATGATTTAGTTACTGTATTAAATAGTGATGATGCAGATATATGTCTAGATTTTATTTACGGTTCTGTATTAAATTATGAAGATATAAAAAAAGTAGAAAAAAAGAAATTTATACCAGTAGATGGTCAACAAAGATTAACTACATTATACTTACTATATTGGTATGTCAATAACTGTTTTGCAAAGGAACAAAATAAAAAAATTAATGAGGAATTAAAAAAGTTTACTTATGAGATTAGAGATTCTTCAAAAAGTTTTTGTAATAATTTAATTGAAAAAGGTCTAAACAAAATTACTAATAAGAATAAAATTAGTAAAAAAATAAAAACGCAGGTATGGTATTTGTTAGATTGGAATATGGATCCAACAATAAAGGCTATGTTAATAATGTTAGATGAAATTGAACAAAGATTAAATGATTCAAAAATAAAAAGAGAAAATATAATAAATAATACCATAGAGAATGAAAAGATTTATTTCTATTCAATTGAAATCAATGATTTTGGAAGTGCTGATGATATATATATAAAAATGAACTCTAGAGGAAAAGAACTAACATTATTTGAAAATTTTAAATCTAAACTAGAAAAATATATTGAAAAAGTATATGATAAAGAATACTTAAACATGTACAACTCAAGAATAGATAATAAATGGCTTAATTGCTTTTGGAAAAAATTGAAAAAAATGAAGAACAACGATGTAGAGGAAAATGAAATAGAAAATATCGATGATTGGTTAATTAATATATATATGACAATTTTTGAAAACCAGTATGCAGTTACATTGTTAGAAAAAGATGATGATACAATAGAAAATGAAATTAAGTATTTTGATAATTTTATAACATACCAAGGAAAAAGAGAAATTGATTTTGACAATTTAGTTGATATGGGAAAAATAAATAAAGATTGCATTAAACAAAGTCAATTATTGTTTGAGTATTTTTCAAATAAGGACGAAAACAATGATTTAAATATTGTTAATCAAAATGATATGTATGAAAAAATTATGAATATAAATAAATCTCGATCTAATGATTTAAGACCTGAAAAAGTTGAACTTTTTGCAGTATGTAAATTTTTACAATATAAAAACAAAGAAGAACTTGAGTCTTATGAAAAATTAGAATTATCAAAAATATTATATTTTGTCAGAAACATAGTAGAAAATATGTATATGGACAGTGCAAAAAGATATTGCATGATGATATCTAATATAAATAATATTTTAAATTTTGTCTTTAAAGAGAATGGAATAGAACAATATCTAAAAAAAATATCTCAATATAACCATGATGATATAAATGAACTTTTTAACAAGAATGGAGAATTTGATAGAGAATTTACATATTTATTAAGAGGCGAGATAACAAAAGCAAAACATATAAGTCAAAACGATGAATGGAAAAGAGAAATTCTTAAAATAGATAAAAATACTTACTTTAAGGGAAATACTCAATTTTTATTTGAATTTATTAAAGAATGTAATGATGAAAAATTAGAAATGTACAAGAACTATAGTCAAAAAATTAGGATTATATTTAGTGACAAGCCTAATAATAGTAAAGAAAAAAGTATTGACCCTATTTTAAATGAAGGTTCACAATATTATTTTAAAAGAGCTTTATTAACATTTGGAAATTATATGATTAGATATGGAAAGAGATATAGTTTTTTAGTAATGAGTGATAAATATAATAGTTGGTATAATTTACTAACAGAGGAAAAATATACAGAACAAAGAAAAAATGTAAAGAGACTATTAGATAAAATATCAGAAAGTGTAAATTATTGTGAAAATGATGAAGAGCTTTCTGATTTAAGAGAACAGATAGAGAATGCTATAAAAGATATAGTTGAAAACTATATTACTAAAGATACAATTCCAGAGTGGACAAACTGTTGCATAAAATATCCAGAAATAATTAAAGATACACTTAGTGAAGGAGAAGGATATTTAAAAGCTGTTGGAAGTGGTAATTTAGATAATGATAGACAAATTTTAATTACAAAAAGTAAAAGCAACAATGCTAGAAATTGGGATTTTTATACTTATGTATTAAAATGCAGAATTCATGAATTATTGAATTTAGAATCAACAAAGTATGAATATAAAACGGTAATTGCTAGTACAAAATTTATTAAATATCATTTAAATAAATGTAATATATATGTGAAGTGCAATTATGGATATAAATTTTCATATTGTTTAGCTATTGAAAAAAATAGTACAGAATTAGAAAATATAAAATATATACTTCAAAAAGATGGAACAATTGATGAAGATAAAAAACACTACATTTTTGAATATAATAAAGAAAACGAGATAATAGAAGCTATGAAGAAGATAAGAGAAAATATAATTGACAAATAATTAAAAAAGTTGTAAAATAATTATGTTACTTATATCAACAAGTTGATACATTATAGGAGGTAATAGTTATGAAACTTAATAATGATACTATCACATTATTCATGGCTTCAAAGGCAGCTGCAGAACGGAACGGTTTTGGATATGTTCCAGAAATAATTGCTTTTGGAACTCTTGCAATTATTGGAGGCAGTCCACTTCATGAGTATCTAATGAAGCAGGGATTAGAACACATGGAAATCGTAACCAAAGTTGCAGAGCTCTATTCTAAACATTTTTCAGAAGAGGAAGAACGTTTTGAAGAATATAAAGAGGCTGTAGAGAGTTCGCTTGAAAAAGCAACTTCGCCACAAAGAGAGCAACTTTATGAACTTACAGATGAGGAATATGAAAACTATGAAAGTTCATTTGTAACATTAGAATTTGCTTTAGATTTTACTGATGGTACAAGCTCTAAAAAGCAACTGGTAATAACAACGGAATTATATGGCGTATTGAAGCTTGCAATTGAAATTGCAGAAACACTGTACAATGCTACTCATGTGAATAATGAATACATGTTTGCAGCTTTCACCGAAGCTATGCCAGATATTTATCTGGAATTTATGGAAGCTTGTTTAGGTGAAGATGCAGTTCTTCCTGATACAGTTATAGACGATATGGAAATAATTGAATCAGAAAACGACTTTGTTATTCCAAGAAATTTAGCAGGATTTTTAACAGTGTTGAATAATAAATATTCTCCAAGTGAAGAATATTGTCGTATTCTTGGAAGAGAGAAAGAAACAGATATGCTGATAAAAATTCTTGCAAAAGCGACTAAGAGAAATGCTATTTTAGTTGGATATCCGGGTGTAGGAAAAACAGCAATTGTTGAAAAGCTTGTTTGGAATATTGTAAAAGGCAATTGTCCAGAAAGATTCAAAAATTCCAAAGTACTCGCACTTGATGTTACATCAATTGTTGCTGGTACCAAATACCGTGGAATGGCTGAGGCAAGATTTCAAGAATTAGTTAACTTCTTAGAAAATAATCCTGGCTGTATCTTATTTATTGATGAGATACATACTGTTTTGGGAGCAGGAGCTTGTAGAGAAGGAGAATTGGATTTAGCTAATTCGTTAAAACCGATTTTAGCGAGAGGTGTTACTCAGGTTATAGGTGCAACGACTTTTGATGAATATGAAAAATATTTTTCAAAGGATGGAGCCTTAAAGAGACGTTTTGAGAAAATTGTTGTTCGTGAACCAAAGTCGGACGAATTGTATGGTATGATTAAAAATCAAATTTTAAATTTGGAAGAATTTCATCATACAAAAATCACCAGAGAATTAGTAGATTTTGCGATTCTTAACGCTTCATGTTTCAATTATGAAACTAAGAATCCAGACAGAACTTTAGATTTACTGGACAGAGCTATGGCAGGTGCTGAATTAAAGGGCAAACAGGAAGTTAATAAAGAAGACATTCTTGATAACTTTGATATTAGAAAGAAACAGTTTGAAAGAATGCCTGAGAAAAAGAAAAGAGCAACTGCATACCATGAAGCAGGTCACTATATTGTGCAGCATTTTTCATCAGAACTTCAGCATTATAATACTCTAGCAATTTCTATTATTCCTGCAGAAGATTATCTTGGAGTAAATGTATTTGAAGAAGATGAATATGCAACACCATCTTCAAATCGAGAATTTTATATTCAGATGATTGCAAAACTTTTAGGTGGTAGAAGAGCGGAAAAACTCTATACAAAGGAGCTTTCAGCTGGCGCAAATTCTGATTTGACAAAAGCAACGAGAATTGCAAAAGATATGATTACTAGATATGGCTTGGACGAAAACTTTACTGAAGATAGAGTTTATCTTAGAGAAAGTGAGAATCCAATGTATACCGATAGAATCATTGAAAAAATCAATGTAGAAATTGATAAGATTTTAGGGGAAGCTAAGAGGTATGCTGATGAAATTTTAAGCTTGCATCAGGCAGAACTAGAAATTTTAGTTGAAGAGCTTATGAAAAAAGGAATGGTATCAAAAGTTGAATTAGAAAGAATCTTTTCAGATTCTGAAAGTTCTGTTAAGATAACAACAGAACTTGTAACAAAATAAAAATTATCTCAGAAAAGCGCTACATTTGTAGCGCTTTTTACTGGTTATAGGTGTATTTTCTAATATTTTTTAGTAAAATCTCAAAAAAGGTAACATAATTTTTTGAAAAGGGTTGAAATTTAAGAAAAAAAGTGATATACTTATTACGTAAAAAACATTAGGAGGTACTACATTATGATGGTAAAAGAAAAAATGACAGTAGAACAGATGGATCACTTCCTTCGGCATGTAAAGATGCACGCCGATGAATTGCGTAACGGGACTTTTTCAAAAGATATAACATATTTGGAAAAGTTACGAGAAGCACAACGCATGGCCATCGACATTTCGCATGAAATGTTCCATATTATGAGACGTAAAGGTTTCGAAAACTATGCCGGACAGGACTTTGTGTTCAATGTTGCAATTCCTGAGGATTTAGAACATTATGAATTCCATATGTTCGACTATGAATCATTCCGTTTAGGTTGCAAAATCCAGAGAATTACTGAAATCCTTATGGATGATGAAATCAAAATCTCTTTGGAACCTAAACCGGCGGCTGACGAGCTCGAAAGATTCAGTAATGCAATTCGGGATGCTGCCGTTATGATCAAAATGGTAGAAAAACATTTTTCTTCCAAGTAACTATTAACAGTACCGACTTACTGAGGCTAATGTCTCAGTAAGTTCCTAAAAAAAGAAAGATAGAGTGTATTTTTAATACATTTAATCTTTCTTTTTTTATGTAGATTTATTAATTGACAAATTTTAAATAATACAGTAAAATTTACAAAGAAATGAGGAAATATATATGATTAAAAGATTTAAACAAACTCAAATTACTGAACTAGCAGAAATATTAAAAAACGATGGGATTATCAGTGTTCCTACTGATACAGTGTATGGGATATGTGCACAAATAAATTCACATAAAGCTCATGACAAATTAATTGAAGTAAAGAAAAGACCATTATCAAAATCATTTCCTATTATGTGTGCGAATAAATCTCAAATAAAAAATATTGCTATTGTAGATGAAATTGCAGAAAAATTAATAGACGCATTTATGCCTGGACCAATTACATTAGTGTTAAAAAAGAAAGAAAACATACCAGATTATATAAGTAATGGAAAAAAAACAATAGCTGTTAGGATGGCAACATCAAAAGCCTTAGAAAATTTAATTCTTCAAACAGGTTGTCCAGTATTTATGACAAGTGCTAATCAAAGTGGTAAACCATCATGTACTAATTTAGATGAAATTGAAACTGAATGTCCACTCTTAGATGCAATAATGGAAGGGACTGTGAAATTCGGCGAAGCTAGTACCATTGTTGATTGTACTTCGAAAGAACTAAAAATTTTAAGATCGGGACCAATATTAAATGCAATTGATTTTTACAATATTTAAGAAGAAAGGTATAAAACAAGAAAATTTAAAAAATGAAAGGAAATATCATGAATAAAATTCATTTATCAAAATCAAAATATTGTAAATCTGTTCAATGTAACAAAATATTATGGATGGACAAGTATAAACCAGAAGTTGCAATACCAACTGCTAGAGATTCAGTTTTAAAAAATGGAACAGAAGTAGGAGAACTTGCAAAAAAAATATTTGGAAATTACATAAATATTGAATTTAACAAAGACTTAAATATTATGATTGAAGAAACAAGAAAATTATTGAAAAATAAACCTAATATAATAACAGAAGCATCATTTAACTATGATAATAATTTTTGCAGTGTAGATATATTAAAAAACAATTTAGAAGGTGTTGAAATATATGAAGTTAAAAGTTCAACAGAAGTACATGACATCTATCTAGACGATGCATCTTATCAATATTTTATTTTATCTAATCTTGGACTGAATGTAAAAAAAGTTTGTATTGTATATATAAATAATCAATACATAAGAGGAAAAAAATTAGAAATAGAAAAACTATTTAACATAGAAGATATAACAGAAATAGCAAAATCAAAACAAGATGAAATAAGAAAAAATATTGAAATAACAAATAAATATATGAATGAACATGATAAGAACAACGAACCTAAAGAAAAAATAGGAATGAAATGTTTTAAACCTTATAAATGTGAATTTTGGGAATATTGTACAAGAAATTTACCAAAACCAAACGTTTTTGATATCGGTGGTGGAATGCACACTTCTAAAAAATTCGAAAAATATTATGAAGGAAAAGTTTCTTTTCAAGATTTGCAAAATGAAGATTTAAATTCTAAATTCTTAGAGCAAATTGATTTCGAATTAAATAATTTGGAACCAAAAATAGAAAAAGAAGCAATAAAAGAATTAATGGATTCACTTAAATATCCATTATATTTTATAGATTATGAAACATATCAATTAGCAATACCAAAAACTGAAGGTACGAAACCTTATCAACAACTACCTTTTCAATACTCATTACATATTATAAAAGAAAAAGGAGCACCAATAGAACACAAGGAATTTCTAGCCGAAATTGATGACACAGATTATTTAAGACATTTTGCAGAAAGCATGATAAAAGATATGCCTGAAAATGGAAGCGTAATCATTTATAATAAATCTTTTGAACCAGCTAGAAATAATGAAATAGCAAGAATGTATCCAGATTTAAAAGATGAAATGGATAGAATAAATAGTAATATTGTTGATTTCATTGAACCATTTAAGCAAAGAAAATATTATACAAAAGAAATGCATGGCTCAGCATCAATTAAAGCTGTTTTACCAGCATTGTATCCAAACAATCCAGAACTGGATTATCATAATTTGCCAGTTGTGCATAATGGAGGAGAGGCATCGGAAGCTTTCTTGAGTTTGAAAAATAAGACTAAAGAAGAACAAAAAGAAATAAGACATGGATTACTGGTTTATTGTAAGCTTGATACTTTGGCAATGGTAAAGTTGTGGGAAAAATTTAAAGAAATAGTAGGAGAATAGAAATAAAAAAATAGATAAACATGAAAAAAGTTGGAGTCTAAGAATATTAAAGCAGTTAAATTAATAAAAGTTTACAATTGAATATTATGATGGAGAACTAACAGGCAGAGATAGAATTTTAAAAGATATAAGTAGTTTTGTCAAAGGGAAAATAGAACTTGAATTATTTATACATGCTTATGATGTTTATAAAACTGAATTTAAAAACAATATGCCAAATTTTTATACAGATAAAGGTCTAAAATTAGCAGGAATGACAGATATAGATATAAAAAAAACGAACCATGATAAAAAAGTATAAAAATAATCAATTTTATTAAAACTATATACAGGTTACATAAAAAATGATATAATGAAATAGTAGTTATATGAATTTTCACACTAGAAAGGAGCAACTATGCAAAAAAGTAATAAAAAATATTGTAGGTATAGAAAGTCTTTAGAGAATCTTATTCGAACAGGAAAACAAGATGAATTATTAAAAAAAATAAGATGCTTTCATAGAGATGGAAAAGGTTTTACTATAACCCAAATTAGACAAGTAGATTATAATCGGGCTATCAACATGTATGGAACATTTTGGAGAGATCTAGGTTTTAAAGAAATAAATATTAATGCGACTAAATCTCCCAAAAGAACTAATAATCTTATAAAGAAAACACGAAAAAGAGGTGGGAAAGTATTTTATTCATGTAGTTCAGAGAAAAAATTAGCTTTTTTAATACCAACAAAAGTGGAAATGGTTTATTGCTATACAATAATAATTTTATAGTGTGAAAAGAAAAAGAGTGATGACTGAAGAATTTGCTTCATGATATCGCTCTTTTTCTGTTTGTATAATTTTGAACAGGATTAGAAGAAAACAAAAAATATGAATTGATTGAAAAAACAGCACCTTATGGATATGAAACAATTGAAAAAATCTAATTTCTATGATATAAATTTAATATAAAATAGTAATTTTTAGAAAGAAGGTTTGCATATGAAGAAAAAAATTATTATTCTTGTAATTTGTACTATAATATTAATAATATTTTTATCTGGTGTAATATTTTTTTATAAAGATAAAAAAACAGATAAAACAGAAAAATCCGATAAATATTCTGCTATTTTAGATAAAGAAGAAAATATTATATATGATATGTCTAAAAATAACGAAATTACAGAAGTAATTAAAGATACAGTTATTCAAGGAATAGTTGAACTAAATCATAATGGATATATTTATATATTTAATGGACAACATTTTGGAGAATTTGGTTTTGAAATGAAGGAATATACTAGAGCAAATATTAATAATAAAAACCAAAAATGTTTAGATTATTTTACATTGAAGGAATATGATACAAACTATATACAAGAAGGAGATATATTGATTTGTAGCGGAGATTTGAGTAAAAAAGGTTATGGTATGGGAGAAAATGATTTTGATACTAAAGATAATTCGATTATTGTTTTAAAATCAAATGACTATACCCAAATGAAAAGAGATGCACTAACTGGAAAAAGGACTTATTCTTCAATTGTAACTATTGGTGATGATTATGTAGAATCTGGATACATTTATTTAAAATATAGTTTAGAAGATGATACTCATTCTGATACTGGTTATAGCTTTCCATTTGCAGTAAAAGCATATATAACAGATAATACTGAAATAATAGGAAATTTACAAAGAGAAAAAAATGTAAAAGTACAATATGAAAATTCAAATGTACCTTTAGATGAATTAAAAATAAAATCAATAGAAGTAATTGAAGATTAATGTAACAATATATGAAACTTAAAAAAAGATTTTGAAGAATGATTTACAAGAATATTACTGTAGGTTGTTATTATCTTGACTATATAACACTTTTAGATGAAGATTCATACTTTGAAAAAATTAAGACAGATATTAATAATGTTGATGAAAATAAAATAATATCTAATATTATAACAGTAGGAATATAAGAGATTTGATTTTGTGATATTATACAGGACTTTTTCTTTTTTTTATTTATATTTTTTATTATTTGTGTTATAATCACAAGCATAAAGAAAAAACGATAAAAAATCTCTTATATAGAAAGTGAGGACTATAATGATAAAAGTAATGTTTGTATGTTTAGGTAATATATGTCGTTCTCCAATGGCAGAATTTGTACTCAAAGATATGGTAAAAAAGCAAGGATTAGAAAAAGAATTTTATATAAAATCTTCAGCAACTTCTAGTGAAGAAATAGGAAATGATATTCATTATGGTACTCGTGATAAACTAATACAAAAGGAAATACCATTTACAAAAAGAAAAGCAGTAAAATTAAGAGCAGAAGATTACAAAAAATATGACTATATTATTGGAATGGAAAAATCAAATGTTATAAATATAAAAAGAATAGTAGGGGAAGATGTTGACTATAAGATTTATAGATTGTTAGATTTTTCAGATACCCCTAGAGATATTGCTGATCCGTGGTATACTGGAAATTTTGAAAATACTTTTAATGATATAGTTGAAGGTTGTAATGGTTTTTTGAAATATTTAAAAGATAATAATATAATAGATAAATAACAAATTTAGGGAGTTTGTTATGGAAAATCAAGAAAGAAAAGCATATTTGACAATTGGCTCTGTACGAGCATTAGATATAAGAGTTATATTTGAAGATACAGAAATTTTATATGAGGATGCAGTGAAAGATGCTCCGGAAGAAATCAAAAGATTAAGGTATTCTAAAGTTAAAAATTCAGATAAGATGAATTTTTATGTTTATAACTCTAATTAAAAATTAAAAACTTTTTAGGAGAAATTTGATGAATAAAGAAGAAATAATAAAGTATTGTTTAACATTAGAAAATACATATAAGGATTGCCCTTTTCCTGATGACTTTGAATCTGTAACAATGAAACATTTGAAAAATAAAAAGTGGTTTGCTTTAATAATGAATGTAAATAATAAGTTATACCTTAATGTTAAGACAGATCCAAATTATTCTGATATATTGAGAAATACTTATGATTATATAATACCTGCATATC
>QWCV01000053.1_pt1 | contig 158152 bp, 134 predicted proteins | sample 1972621 | NCBI WGS metagenome assembly QWCV01 (sample SAMN09866699, study PRJNA288562) | Human gut metagenome isolate pre2_stool, whole genome shotgun sequencing... | isolation source: gut | host: Homo sapiens | place: USA: California | reverse complement strand
CCAGGATCAAACTCTCTGATAAAGTGTTTGATATACTCAAGACAACCAACTAGCTTAGTTATCTCTCGTCATTACTGTTTATAAAAAGTTCATTCTGTTAAATGATGATTCTTAAAGAATTTTCGAGAATCGTATGTGTTTCACTGTTTAGTTATCAAGGTTCTTTGCTTGTCTGTCTCACAGACAGCTTGTTTACTTTACCACATCTTATCGACTGTGTCAAGTACTTTTTTGAAGTTTTTTATTTTTCAAAATTCAAAACCTCAAACGGAGAAGGAGGGATTCGAACCCTCGCGCCGCTATTAACGACCTACTCCCTTTCCAGGGGAGCCCCTTCGGCCAGCTTGGGTACTTCTCCAAATTGCCCTACGCAATCGCTTCTTTTTTTTTCAGAAGCGTTTTATATTATATCGCGTTGTTTTTTATTTGTCAAGAACTTTTTTAACTTTTCAAAAGTTTTTTATTCTCTTCAAATAGCGGAGAGAGTGGGATTCGAACCCACGCGCCCTTGCGGACAAACGGTTTTCAAGACCGCCTCGTTATGACCACTTCGATATCTCTCCATATACACTTTTCAGTGTTCGCCACGTCTCTGTCAGACGCAAGATGTATTCTATCATCAAATCTTTTTGATGTCAATACAAATTTTTACATTTTTTCGATCTTTTTCAAAAACACTTCAGCAACGTCCAGATCCTCCGGAGTCGTGATCTTAATATTCTGATAGGAGCCCTCTACAAGTCTTACTTGAACGCCACTTTCCTGTTCTACTACCATGGCATCATCCGTTATCGCAGTCATATCTTTTTTACGGATACTCTCGTGCGCTTTCTTTATTAAATCATAAGAAAATATCTGAGGAGTCTGAACTGTCCAGACTCTCTTTCGGTCTGGCGTTTCACTTACAAAATCAGCTTCATCTGCTACTTTTACTGTATCTTTAGAAGGCATACCAACAACACAGGCGCCTGTTTCCTGCACTCCAAACATTCCCCTTTCCAAAATCTCCTCGGTAATAAACGGTCTTGCCCCATCATGAATAAAGACATACTTACATTCTTCACACGCAAGAAGCCCCTTGTACACGGAATCATATCGTTCTTTTCCTCCGGCAATCACTGCTGAAACCTTTGTAAGCTGATAACGTTCCACAATTTCTCTTTTGCAGTAAGAGATCATGTCTTCTCCTGTCACTATGATAATATCATGAATCAAAGGACTCTCCTGAAAACATTTTAAAGAATAATATAAAACAGGATGTCCCTGAATTTCCAGGAACTGCTTTTGTATTTTGCTGTGCATACGCTTTCCCTGCCCTGCTGCCAGCACGATTGCGGTTGTTTTTTCTTTCATTTCAGTAACCTCCTGTTTTATTGTTCAAAAGATCTCTTTGCCCCTTGTTTTATTGTATATTCAACGCTCTCCAAGTTTCAGATTCGGTACTGCATTGAGATCCCAGCCATGCCGAGTACCTTTCATATATTCATAATATGCAGCTACCCCTATCATCGCAGCATTGTCTGTACAAAAAATCGGTGATGGACGATAGAACGTATATCCCCTTTCTGCGCATGCCTTTTCCATTGCAGCACGAAGTGTACCATTGGAAGCAACCCCTCCTGCAATAGCAATCTTAGTCATCTTGTAATCCCCTGCAGCAAGCATTGTATGTTCTACAAGAACATCTACCACCGCCTTCTGGAAAGATGCTGCCAGATCCGCTCTATTTACTTCTTCACCTTTCATTTGAGCCTGATTTATATAATTCAGGACAGCTGATTTTACTCCACTGAAACTAAAATCATACGGGCAATCTCCGATTTTTGCACGAGGAAATACAATTGCTTCCGGATTTCCCTCTTTGGAAAGTTTGTCAATCTTCGGCCCGCCCGGATACCCCAGTCCAATCGCCCGAGCTACTTTGTCAAAAGCTTCTCCTGCAGCATCGTCACGTGTTCGTCCAAGTATCTCAAATTCTCCATAATCCTTCACAATAACCAGATGCGTATGACCGCCAGATACGATCAGACAAAGGAAGGGAGGTTCCAGATCTGGATGCTCAATATAGTTAGCAGATACATGTCCCTCTATATGATGCACGCCAACCAGTGGGAGTTTTTTCGCATATGCGATTGCTTTCGCCTCTGCAACCCCAACAAGAAGTGCACCAACCAGACCCGGTCCATAGGTTACACCAATGGCATCCAGGTCATCCAGTGTCACATCTGCTTCTTTTAACGCTTCTTCAATTACCTGATTTATTTTTTCAATATGTTTACGGGATGCAATTTCAGGCACAACACCCCCGTACAGCTTATGAAGTTCTATCTGTGATGATATTACATTGGAAAGAATCGTTCTTCCATTTTTTACTACTGAAGCTGCAGTTTCATCACAAGAACTCTCAATTGCCAAAATCAATGTATCTTTCATTTTCAGACTCCTCTAGTCTTCCTCAAAATTCAATTCTACACTTTTTCCATCTTTTCCCGGCCAGGCATTTGGAAAAATGCCTCGTACCATATCCATATATTCCTCCGGGTGAATCAAAGACGGACTGTAATGTGTAAGCCACAGTTCCTTTACATTTGCATCTCGCGCCAGAGCTGCTGCCTCGCGGAAGGTCATGTGTTTATATCCCTTTGCTTTTTCAATCTTATCTTCTTCTCCATACATACCTTCGCAGATAAAAAGATCTGATTCTGCAGCATTTCGTAGAATTGATTCCGTAGGCCTGGTATCTGTTGTATAAGTAACTTTAATGCCTTTTCGATCTGGTCCAAGAACCATATCCGGTGTATAAACTACGCCATCTACTTCTATCGTCTGCCCCTTTTGGAGCGGATTCCAGTATTTTAAAGGTATTGCCTGCTCTTTTGCCCGCTCCGGTGAGAATTTACCCTGTCTCAGAATCTCTATCGTGTATCCATAGCAGATTACATTGTGATTCACTCTGAAAGCCGTAATACGATATCCATTCAATTCCAGAACCTCCTGCGGCTTTGTAATCTCTATAAATCGAATTTCAAAAGGCAGTTCCGGTGCGATGACTCTAAGGGCATTTACAACCCGTTCCAATCCTTTCGGTCCTACCAGTGTAAGTGGCTCTGTCCGGTCCGCATTTCCCATAGTAAGAAGTAATCCCGGAAGTCCACTGATATGATCTCCATGATAATGAGTAAAGCAGATCACATCGATTGGTTTAAAACTCCAGCCTCTTTCTTTAACTGCAACCTGCGTACCTTCTCCGCAGTCGATCAGCAGACTGCTGCCATTATATCTTGTCATCAGCGCAGTCAGCCATCGTCTCGGAAGGGGCATCATCCCTCCACTTCCAAGCAAACATAAATCCAACATATATTTTCACTCCTGCATTTTCGTCATTAAAACCGCATTTTCTGTAGGGTCCGTATAATAGTTTTTACGCAGACCATCTTCTTTAAAGCCAAGACGTTCATACAGTCTTCTGGCCGTCCCATTACCTTCCCGCACTTCAAGATGTACGATATGGATTCCAATCATCTCTGCCATCTTCAACATACTGTCTACAAGAAAATAACCAATTCCTTCTCTTTGTCTGTCCGGACTCACTGCCACGTTCAGAATATCGCCCTCATCAAGAACCGTCTGCATGCTACAGTAAGCCAGTATTTTTTCTTTTTCTTCTATGACAAAAAACATTGTATTTTCTTTGGTAAGAAAAGTAAAAAAACCTTCTTTAGTCCACGGATCTGAAAACAATCTGTTTTCTATTTCCACAACCTGTTCCAGATCCTCCACTGTCATTTCACGAAACGTCATGCGTTACCGTCAGCTTTTGCCGCCTCCCGTTCTGCACGCTCACGCTCTGCCTGGGATACTCGCAGATAGTCCGGTACATGTTCCATTGCAGTTTCTGTTTTTCCTTCACGATAATAAATAAGTCCCAGCGCAGCTACTGCTGCTGCACGCTGTTTGTTTACATGTGCCGGGGCAAAAGAATATGGAACCTCCATTTTCTCTGTGATCAGTTCACAAAATACCGGTACTCCATCTCCCAGAAAAGTCACAGGTTGTCCATATGCATTCAACTTTTTGATCATTTCTTCCACTGGCACAGCCATCTGTTCTTCTACTGTTTCCAGCCTATGATCCGTAAAACGATAGATACCTGTATACACCTGTTTACGTCTTGCATCCATGATCGGACAGATCAGTCCTGGCGTATCATACAGATTGTAAGCAAGTCCCTCTACTGTCGGAATTGCCACTAATGGTTTCTTTAATGCCAATCCAAGCCCTTTCGCTGTTGCAGAGCCTATACGAAGTCCGGTAAAAGATCCCGGGCCAGCCGCAACTGCAATCGCATCAATGCTTTCCAGATCAAGTTCGGTCATCTTTACGATCTCATCCAGCATTGGAAGTAATGTCTGTGAATGTGTTTTCTTGTAATTAATGGTATATTCTGCTACCAGAACATCATCTTCTACGACAGCTACGGATGCTACGATTCCGGAACTGTCAAGACCTAAAATCCTCATATTTTTTCTCCTATAAGCCATCTACAGTTATCTTTCTGTAATCAAATCCCTGTGTCAGGTCTTTTTCTATTGTAATAGAAATAACATTATCCGGAAGAATCTCTTCGATCAGCTCAGCCCATTCGATCAAACAGATGCCATTTCCAAAGAAATAATCATCATATCCGATTTCTTCCATCTCTTCGATATCTCCAATTCGGTACACATCAAAATGATAGAAAGGAAGACGCCCCTCTTCATACACCTGTACAATTGTAAATGTCGGGCTGCTTACCGGTTCTGTAATACCAAGTCCCGCTGCCACCCCCTGTGTAAAAACCGTTTTACCTACCCCCAGATCTCCGGTCAGGGTATAAATCTGTCCAGGCTGGGCTGCTTTTCCTATTTTCTCACCCAGAGCATATGTTTCTTCAGGGCTTCTTGTCTCTGTTACCATCTGTTGAATCACCTTTTTCCTTGCAGAATTGTTCTTTGCATATTATAATAGAGCGCACAGAGAAAAACAATACTTTTTGCAAAAGGAGACTATGATTATGGCAAATACAAATCCGGTTGTAACTATCACTATGGAGAACGGTGATGTTATGAAAGCAGAACTGTATCCGGAAATCGCACCGAATACAGTAAATAATTTTATCAGTCTTGTCAAAAAAGGTTTCTACGACGGACTTATCTTTCATCGTGTCATCAATGGATTTATGATTCAGGGCGGATGCCCGGACGGAACCGGAATGGGTGGTCCGGGATATAGCATCAAAGGAGAATTTGCTCAAAATGGCATTGCAAATAATCTTGCTCATACCCCAGGAGTTCTTTCCATGGCAAGAGCCATGCATCCAAATTCCGGTGGAAGCCAGTTCTTCATTATGCACAAAGCTGCTCCACATCTGGATGGAAGCTATGCTGCATTTGGCAAAGTGATCGAGGGCATGGATGTTGTAAACAAAATTGCTGAAACCGAAACAGATTTCAGAGACAGACCGTTGGATGATCAGCAGATCAAATCTATGACTGTCGAAACCTTTGGTGTAGATTATCCAGAACCAGAGAAGTGCTGATTCAGCAAGCTCTTCAAGTAAATGAAGAGAAGCCTGATGGTGCGATATCTATCTTTTTCAGATAGAACCCGTTACCTTCCGGCTTCTTTTTTATTCCCATATTCTAATGATCAAATGTTATAACTTTTCCGTCGATCACTGCATAATACAGTTCCTGATCTTTTTCGATTCCGGCTCTTCCATTCGTTCCTTCTGTAATTGCCTTCTGTACGCTTCCTACATCCTGCACTGGAACCAGCAGTTTCATGACCACTTTGTCCGTATATTCACTATCCAGCACCGGAATGTTTCTTTCTCCTGCAATGTACTGTATCTTGCCGAGTCCTGTATAATCTGTCGTAATCTTAAGTGCGATTCCCTTTTGTTTAAGAATCACCTTGCTTGCAGCAAGGCCTTCCTGCACTGCTTTGGAATACGCTCTTACAAGTCCACCTGTTCCAAGCAGTACGCCTCCAAAATATCTTGTTACTACAACCGCCACATTGTAAATATCTTCTCCAAGGATCACATCAAGCATTGGCCTTCCAGCAGTTCCGGAAGGTTCTCCATCATCACTGCATCTGGTAAATTCACGATTCATCCCAATCGAATACACATAGCAATTGTGTCTTGCATCCCAGTATTTTTTTTTCATCTCTTCCAGAAAAGCCAACGCTTCTTCTTCACTTTCCACTGGATGAACTGTCGCGATGAAGCGTGATTTTTTTTCAGTGATCTCGCCTTCTCCACCTTCATATACTGTTCTGTACTGTTCCAGCATAAGTACTCCTTCCTAAAACACAGGCTGCAACCGTCCAGGACGATCACAGCCTATATTCAGATACTATTCTTCTGTATAACCGGCATCTCCGCCGCCAGTATCGCCACCGGTATCTCCTCCACCAGTATCTCCGCCACCGGCATCTCCACCGCCGGTATCTCCGGCGTTATCTCCGGTATTATCTCCCGTATTATCTCCCGTATTACCACCGGTGTTATCTCCGGTATTATCTCCCGTATTATCACCCGTGTTATCTCCGGTATTGTCGCCCGTATTATCACCGGTATTATCACCATTCGGATTATTCGGATCCGGTGTCGGTTCTGGATTGTATATTTCTTCTTCCGTTGTGTATTCCTGCATACCGCTTTCGTCATCTCCGTAGAAATGCTGATCACAATAATCAGTCGGTATATCACCAATATCAAAGTATTCTGTAATAACCGGACAGCCAGCTCTTGGAAGAAGTCCCGTCTCTTCACAAACACTTATCTTGTCAACACTTGCAGGCATATCAAAATCTCTGTCCTCAAGGCCTTCATGAATTCGTGTCATTACTTTCTTCCAAAGGTTCTTATGGAAGTTTCGGGCGTCCTCCGGAAGTTTTTCATTATTGTCATATCCTGACCAAACTGCACATGTATAATATGGTGTATATCCTACAAACCAGAGGTCATTGTACGCATCTGTTGTACCTGTCTTTCCTGCAACTGTCATATTATCAAGCTGGCAGGCTGTACCTGTACCCTGTGTTACAACATCTTCCATAGCACTCGTCAACAGCCATGCTGTACTCTCTTTTATCACAGATCTTCCTGCAGAGTTCTTTTCAATCAGGACATTTCCATTATGATCCAGAATCTTTGTATAATAGATTGGTTCAATATAATTACCACTGTTGGCAATCGCCGCATATGCTGCACAAAGCTCTACGTTCGTTACACCATGTGTCAGACCACCGAGTGCAAGTGGAAGGTTCGCATCTGTCCAGACCGTTCCATTGGCATCTCTGTCCGCTTCTGTTCCATGAGCCAGTGTTGTAAATCCAAAATTATCCAGATACTGCAGACCAAGCTGTGGAGTAACCTCTTCCAGACATTTTACTGCCACAACGTTAACGGAATTCTGAATTGCCTTTCGGATCGTCGTTGTTCCACCATAACTCTTGGAAGCATTATTGACCGGAGATCCATCCGGATAGTTGTAAGGTTCATCTTCAAACGTTGTTGCAAGTGTCATTCCCTTCTCATTGAGAGCTGGTGCATACGTGGAAAGAATCTTAAATGTAGAACCAGGCTGTCTGGTCGTATCTGTTGCTCGGTTCAGAGTCAGGCTGGCTGTCTTTTCTCCACGGCCACCAATAATGGCCTTAACATAACCAGTATGCTGATCAATAACACTCATTGAAGACTGCGGCTGTGGTGCAAAGCTTACACGCTCAGCTACAACCGTGCTGCCATCCGCAAGAATACTTGCTTTATAACGATCCACATATTCCTGTCCTTCTTCCTGCGAATCAAACAGAAGGTCAAATTCCGGATCCTCATTCTGAAAATAAAGTTTCAGCATTTCTTTACTGTAGTTTACTTCTTCACCCTGTGGATTCTTGACTGTCAGTGCATAATCCAGTGCATACTGTACATAATCCGGATAATTGGATGGATCTGCATATTCTTCATCGAGGATGCTCTGGATTCGTGCATCCTGTGTTGTATAAATACTCAATCCACCGCTGTACACAAGATTCTGTGCCTGTGTGCGGGTATAACCTTTAATATTCATCAGGTCATCGACCACCTGATCGATCAGTTCATCCTCGAAGTAAGAATAAACCGTATTTTCTGTTTCGGAGTTCAAAACCTGTGCTGCCTGAATACCCGAATATACGTCATCATTGATCACCTGATCATACTGTTCCTGTGTAATGTATTCCTGATCCAGCATATGGTCCAGAACTTCTTTACGTCTTTTGGCGTTTGCTTCTGGATGCTCAATTGGATTATACTGTGTCGGATTCTGTGTGATTCCTGCCAGAGTCGCACATTCTGAAAGATTCAGATCCCAGACATCTTTGTCAAAATATTTGTGTGCCGCTGCCTGAACGCCATAAGTGCCGGCTCCCAGGTTGATTGTATTCAGATAGTTTTCAAGAATTACATTTTTGTTATTGATGTTCTTCTCGACCTCAACAGCAAGATACTGTTCCTGGATCTTACGCGTAAAACGCTCCAGCCAGGTTGATTCCTGTGTCCAGTTCGTAAATACATTATTTTTAAGCAGCTGCTGTGTAATAGTACTGGCACCTTCTGAAAGGTCTCCAGATGTGATATTCTTTACAAACGCACGGAGAATACCTCTTACGTCAATTCCATTATGCTCATAAAAACGCTCATCTTCAATTGCCACGACTGCATGCTGAAGATCCAGCGGGATCTGGTCTATGGAAACCGGAAGTCGGTTGGAACTTGGTGCTGTCAGTTTACGAAGCTGATTGCCGTCCCCGTCGTACAAAAAAGTCGCATATCCCAGAGGTGATATATCAATATCATTCGCATCCGGTGCATTGTCTATTATTCCTCGAAAAGCCCCGATTCCTGTACATCCTATAACCACGCAAATTGTGATCAAAGCAACAAACAGGACTCTGATCAACGAAACATGCGCTCTTTTTCCCATCATGGCAGTACGGGAAATCAGCGAATTTCGCTTCTTTGAGACTGATTTTTTTCCGTAATTCATGGTTTTCCTCCTTAATAGTCCGTTTTATTATAACAAATAAGAATTCGTAAATAAAGCCCTAAATAAAAACTTCACATTTTTGACATTAAAAAAGAAGCTTCCCTTTTATAGAAAGCTTCTTCTATGTATTTATCTCTTATTTTACGATCTTTTATTCTCAGAATGTTATTCTTAAAGAACCATTTTAGCTGCGCCGCAGATCCCAGCGTCATTTCCAAGTGTTGCAAGAACAATCTGTGTATCTTTGCAGGATGGAAATGCATATTTCATATAATATTTCTGAATGCAGTCAATCAGTGGCTGTCCGGCCTTGGATACCCCTCCACCGATTACAATTGCTTCCGGATCAACAACTGCTGCAAAACCAGCAAGTGCTCCACCAAGAAGATCTCCTACATATTCCATGGTACGCACTGCAAGTGCATCACCTTCCTTGAATGCATCAAGGACATCTTTTGCTGTGATGTTCTGGAGTCCGCGAAGAGTACTGTCTTCTTCAGATGCAGCAAGCATTCTTCCTGCCACACGTACGATTCCGGTAGCAGATGCATACTGTTCCAGACATCCATGATTGCCGCAGTTACATTTTTCTGCTTCGCCACGTACAACCAGCACATGGCCGATTTCACCACCGGCACCATGTGTTCCGGCAACGATTTTGCCATCTACAATGATTCCGCCACCCACACCTGTACCAAGTGTCACCATGATGACATTATCAGAGCCGGCAGCTGCACCTTTCCACGCTTCTCCCAGAGCAGCAACATTGGCATCATTTCCTGCACATGCTTTAAGTCCTGTCAGATCATGAAGGATCTGTGCTACCGGTGTAAATCCCCAGTAAAGATTTACCGCACATGCAGCTTCCCCTTTAGAATTGATCGGTCCCGGAATTCCGATTCCAACGCCTTCCACATCAGCTTTCTCAATACCTTTTTCTGCCATTTTTTCTTGAATAGCCTTTGCCACATCCGGAAGAATGTTTTCGCCTTTATTTTCTGTTCTTGTTGGAATCTCCCATTTGTCAACAAGATTACCGTCTGTCTGGAAAAGACCGCATTTTACGGTTGTCCCCCCTACATCAATCCCAAAACAATATGAACCCATTTTCATCCACCTTTCCCTGTTTGCCAGTCGTTTTTGTTTTTATAAAAAAATATTTTATCAGCTTTCACGCTTACGTGCAATATTAGCCTGTACACGTTTGTACAGTTCTTCTGCCGCATTGTATCCCATCTTCTTCTGTCTGTGGTTGACAGCCGCTGATTCTACAATAACCGCCAGGTTACGTCCTGGTCTGATCGGCAGAGAATGGCAGACAATCTTGTTTCCAAGATACTCTGTATATTCTTCATGAAGTCCGAGACGATCGTATTCTTTATCGCGGTCCCACTCTTCAAGTTTGATGACAAGATCAACAGACTGCGTATCTTTAACACTTTCTACACCAAACAGTGTCTTGACATCAATAATACCGATGCCGCGAAGTTCGATAAAATGACGGGTAATATCCGGTGCCGAGCCTACCAGAGTGACATCACTGACTTTACGCAGCTCTACAACATCATCACTTACAAGACGATGTCCTCGTTTAATCAGCTCCAGTGCAGCTTCACTCTTACCAATACCGCTCTCTCCTGTGATCAGAATTCCTTCGCCATAAACATCTACAAGCACACCATGAATGGAAATACATGGAGCCAGCTGAACACCAAGCCAGCGGATAATCTCTGCCATCAGACTGGAAGTGGTTCTCTCTGTAACAAATGTCGGCACATTGTATTTGATTGCCATATCGATCATATCCTGTGAGGGCTTGGTCATCGTACTGAAGATAACGCATGGAATCTTACTTGAAATAAAACGTTCATATTTCATCATTCTCTTTTCATCACTGAGCTGCATCAGATATGTGTACTCTACATAACCAATGATCTGAACACGTTCATTTGCAAAATGCTCCAGATAACCGGTCAGCTGCAGTGCCGGACGGTTGATTTCCGCCGTCATGATCCGCATCTCGGACAGATCAATTTCAGGAGTCAGATTTGTAAGGTTAAGCTCCTGTACCATCTTTGTCATCAATACACCTTTCATAATGTGTTCTCCTTTAATGTTTATTTATTCGGGTGAAAAAATTCATACACCTGTTTTGCACTTCCTATATTCATTGACTCCGTCTCTGCAAGTTCTTCTACCGTTGCATCACGGATTCCTTCTATCGAATGGTAACGTCGCATCAGAGCTTTTCGTCTCCGTTCGCCGATTCCCGGAATATCATCCAGAACAGAATGAACCTGTTCTTTACTTCGAAGCGATCGATGATATTCTATTGCGAAACGGTGAGCCTCATCCTGTATTCTTGTGATCAGGCGAAATCCTTCACTGTTGGTGTCGATTGGTATTTCAATATTATCAAAATAAAGTCCTCTCGTTCGATGATGATCATCTTTTACCATACCACAGACCGGGATCCGTATTCCAAGTTTATCAAGAACACCCAGTGCTATATTTACCTGGCCTCTTCCACCATCCATCAGAAGCAGATCCGGCATTCTGGAAAAGCTGTCAAATTCTCCGTTGCTTTCATGTGTAAACCGCCTTGTCAAAACCTCTTCCATACTGGCATAATCGTTCGGGCCCTGCACAGATTTAATGCGAAACTTACGGTAATCGCTGCGCTTTGGCTTTCCTTTCTCATAAACAACCATGGAACCTACGGACTCAAATCCACTGATATTAGAGATATCAAAAGCTTCCATTCGATTAAGACCTTTAAGCCCAAGCCAATCTTCCACTTCATGAACCGCTCCGATCGTTCTGCCTTCTTCCCTTCGAATACGCTCACGGTCCTTCTCCAGAACCATTCGCGCATTCTCCCATGCAAGTTCAACAAGCTTTTCCTTGGTTCCTTTTTTTGGCACAACAATACGAACTTTCTGTTTTCTTCTGGATGTCAGCCATTCCTCAATAACATCCGCATCTTCTATCTCTGTCTGCAGTGTAATCTCTCCCGGAATAAATGGTGTACCGGCATAAAACTGCTTTACAAAACTGGACAATACTTGTGACCGGGTATCTCCTCTGGCCACTCTCAGATAAAAATGATCTCTTCCGATCAGCTTGCCATCACGCATAAAAAACACCTGAACAACTGCATCCTGTTCTCGCAGATCAAGGCTTTCATCCATATCACACGCTATGATATCTCTGTCTTCTTCTCCATATGCTGTAATCTTCTGCCGCTCGCCGATCTTCTGGATACTTCGTATCAGATCTCGAGCTTCTGCAGCATCCTCAAAGCGCATTTCTTCAGATGCTTTCTGCATTTTTTCAGTAAGCTGATCGATCGTTTCCTGAAAATCCCCGTTCAGAAAACGAATGACTTTCTGGATATTTTCTTTATAGGCACGCTGATCCGCATGTCCGGTACACGGACCCATGCACTGTTTCATGTGATAATACAGGCATGGACGGTCCTTTCCACAGTCTCTCGGAAGGTTTCGATTACAGGAACGCACCTGATATAATTTGCGTACCAGTTCTATGACATCTTTTACAGCGCCACCACTGGTATATGGACCAAAATAACGGTTCTTGTCTTTTTTCATTCTTCTGGCGAACAATACCCTTGGATAAGCCTCCTGAACAGTCACCTTAATAAACGGGTAACTCTTGTCATCTTTCAGCATGGTATTGTATTTCGGTCGATGTTCCTTGATCAGATTGCTTTCAAGGACCAGGGCCTCCAGTTCAGAATCTGTAATGATATATTCAAATCTGGCTATGTGGGTAACCATCTGCTCAATCTTGGCACCTTTGTTACGGCTGCTCTGAAAATACTGCCGCACACGGTTTTTAAGGCTGATAGCTTTTCCTACATAAATGATCTCATCCCGTTCATCGTGCATCAGATAGACACCCGGTTTCGCGGGAAGTTTTTTTAGTTCTTCTTCAATCTGAAACATATTACTCCTCAGAATCAGATTCGTTGTTGTCTGTTTCAGTCACATCAACAGCTGCAATTTCATGTACAGGTTCTGCCTGTGTTTCTTCCGCTGTCAACCCTTCTGTATTTTCCACTGCTGTCTTGTCGGCAGTCGTCTGTACTTCATCCGGAAGGTCCTCCAGATTCTCCGGAATCTCCAGTCCTTTCTCAACTGCACGGAAGATCTTCATAAATTCCTTACCAGTGATCGTCTCTCTGCTGATGAGATATCCGGCGATCTTATCCAGTGCCTCTCTGTGCTCATTCAGAAGTCTCTTGGCTTCTTCGTAAGAATAATGCAGAAGCTGCATAACCTCATGATCAATCTCTGTTGCAGTATCATCACCACAATTCAGTACCGCACGGCCTGACAAATACTGATTTTCCTGAGATGCCAGTCCCATCAGTCCAAATTTCTGAGACATACCATACTGTGTGATCATTGCACGCGCAACTTTAGTTGCCTGTTCAATATCATTGGCAGCACCGGTAGTGACCGTATCAAACACGATTTCTTCTGCTGCACGCCCACCCAGATATCCGACCAGCATTGCTTCCAGCTCTTTCTGGGTATTAAGATATTTTTCTTCCTCAGGTACCTGCATAACATAACCAAGTGCTCCCATGGTTCTCGGCACGATCGTTATTTTCTGCACAGGTTCTGCATCTTTCTGTAACGCATTGACAAGCGCATGGCCAACTTCATGATAGGAAACAATTTTTCTTTCCTGCGGGCTTAAGATACGATCTTTCTTCTCTTTACCAACGAGTACAACTTCAACAGATTCCTGAAGATCTTTCTGTGAAACAGCTCTGCGGCCATTTTTGACTGCAAGGATTGCAGCTTCATTGATCATATTGGCAAGATCTGATCCCACAGCCCCTGATGTAGCAAGCGCAATTGCTTCCAGATCGACCGTTTCATCCAGCATGACGTTTTTTGCATGGACTTTGAGGATTTCCACACGTCCTTTCAGATCCGGGCGATCAACAATGATACGTCTGTCAAAACGGCCAGGACGCAGAAGTGCCGGATCCAGTACTTCTGGACGATTGGTTGCCGCGAGGATCAGAAGCCCTTTTGAAGTATCAAATCCATCCATTTCCGCAAGCAGCTGATTCAGTGTCTGCTCACGTTCATCATTGCCTCCGCCGTAACGTGAATCACGGCTTTTACCGATTGCATCGATCTCATCGATAAATACGATACATGGTGCATTTTTCTTCGCTTCTTCAAACAGGTCCCTTACTCGGGATGCACCTACACCAACAAACATCTCTACAAATTCTGAACCAGAAAGTGAAAAGAACGGTACATTCGCCTCGCCTGCTACTGCCTTGGCAAGAAGTGTCTTACCTGTTCCCGGAGGTCCTACAAGAAGCGCTCCTTTCGGAAGTTTTGCACCAATTGCAGTGTATTTCCCCGGATTATGCAGAAAATCCACAACTTCCTGCAAAGATTCTTTTGCTTCTTCCTGTCCTGCAACATCTTTAAATGTCACTCCGGTTTCTTTTTGAACATAAGCTTTTGCCCTGCTCTTACCAACACCCATGATGCCGTTTCCACCTTTGTTCATCCGCCGCATAAAAAACATCAGCATAAAAAACAGAACTACTGTCGGCAGTAGAACACTGATCATGGTCGAAACAAATTCTCCCATAGCATCCGGCTGCTCATAATGGAATACGATATCCGTTCCCTCCAGACGTTTTGTAAGGGCGTCTGCATCCTCCATCTGGTTTACTTTATAACTTACATTCTGGTAGTAGGATTTCTGAATCTTAGGTACAACAGTCAGCACACCTGACTGAAGAGTAACTTCTTTTACCTGATCCTTCTCTACCATTTCGATAAATTTATCATATGTGATCTCACTGGACTTGTCGCTCATCATATCTGTTACAAAGCTCAGGCATACCAGTGAAATCAGCAGACAAATCAAAAAAGCCAGAATAGACTGGCGGTTTTTATTCGGTCCCTGATTGCCAGGATTGTTTCGATTCGGACGGTTTCGATCCGGCCGATTGTCCATCTGATTGTTCATTCTTGTCCTCCTCTTGTTATCTTCTTTATTATAAAGATATTTCTTGTATAAATCAACTGAAAAACTGTGATTGTTTGCAGTACATTACTTGCCTGTGAACAGTAAGTGTAGTATACTATCAACGTGATAGCCGGAAGTTTGTTCCGGCTAAATGTGATGGGAAAGGAAAACGATAAATGAAAATTGGATTTGATAATGACAAGTATCTGACCATGCAGTCCGAGCATATTCGTGACCGCATCAGCAAATTTGACAACAAACTTTATCTGGAATTCGGCGGAAAACTTTTTGATGATTATCATGCTTCCCGTGTTCTTCCAGGCTTCGAACCTGACAGTAAGCTACGTATGCTCATGCAGCTGAGCGATCAGGCAGAGATCGTTATCGTTATCAGTGCTGCAGATATTGACAAAAACAAAATGCGAGGAGACCTTGGTATTACTTACGATGAAGATGTTCTGCGTCTGATCGATGCCTTTACAGAACGTGGTCTCTATGTAGGCAGTGTATGCATTACACGTTATGCCGGTCAGGAAAGTGCTGATCATTTCAAGAAACGTCTTGAAAAGCTCGGCATCAAAGTGTATTTCCACTACAGTATTCCCGGATATCCAAGCAATATCCCTCTTATCGTAAGTGATGAAGGATATGGAAAGAACGAATATATCGAGACCACAAGACCGCTGGTAGTTATCACTGCGCCAGGACCGGGAAGCGGAAAAATGGCGACCTGTCTTTCCCAGCTGTATCACGAATACAAACGCGGAGTAGCTGCCGGTTATGCCAAATTTGAAACATTCCCAATCTGGAACATTCCGCTGAAACATCCGGTCAATCTAGCATACGAAGCAGCAACTGCTGACCTGAATGATGTCAATATGATCGACCCGTTCCATCTGGAAGCTTACGGTGAAACAACGGTCAACTATAACCGTGATGTGGAGATTTTCCCGGTTCTCCAGGCAATGTTCGAAAAGATCATGGGCGAGTGCCCTTACAAATCACCTACTGACATGGGTGTAAATATGGCCGGAAACTGTATCGTAGATGATGAAGCCTGCTGTGAAGCATCACGCCAGGAGATTATCCGCCGCTACTATAAGAGCTGTGCAGCGCTTCTCACCGGTACAGGTACAGAAGAAGAAATCCGTAAGATCGAACTGCTTCTGAAACAGGCTCATGCCTCTCTGGAAGACCGTAAAGTTGTTCCGGCAAGCCTTCAGAAAGAAAAAGAAACCGAAGGTCCTGCTGCCGCTCTGGAGCTGACTGACGGACGTATGATCTTCGGCAAAACTTCTGAACTGCTCGGTGCCTCCTCTGCCCTTCTTCTGAATGCATTGAAAGAGCTGGCTGGTATTCCTCATGAGAACCATGTAATCTCACCAGAAGCAATACGACCGATTCAGGAATTAAAGACGCAGTATCTCGGAAGCAAAAACCCACGTCTTCATACTGACGAGACACTGATCGCACTTTCCGTCAGCGCAGCAAATAATCCGGAAGCACGCAAGGCACTGGAACAGTTACCATCTCTTCGTGGCTGCCAGGCGCATACCTCTGTCATGCTGTCTTCTGTTGATATCTGGGAGTTCCGCAAACTTGGCATTGAACTGACCTGCGAGCCAAAATTTGAAAAAGAAAAAATATATCATTAATTCAATCAACTTTCATCAGATTCCAAAAAATCCCCGCTACCGTAATGGTATCGGGGATCTTTATATATATGCTTCTGAGATTTAGTCTTCGTATCCGTTCGGATTCTTCTGCTGGAAATTCCAGGAATCTGCACACATATCTTTGATATCGTACTCTGCTTCCCAGCCAAGTTCTTTCTTTGCTTTGGTCGCATCAGAATAACATGTCGCAACATCACCTGCACGACGTGGTTTGATAGAGTAAGGAATTTTGATTCCTGTCGCAGCTTCAAAATTCTTAACGATGTCAAGGACGCTGTATCCTTTGCCTGTTCCCAGATTGTAAATACTGAGTCCGGAATTATCTTCCAGTTTCTTAACTGCTTTTACATGCCCCTTTGCAAGGTCAACTACATGAATGTAATCTCTCACTCCGGTTCCATCCGGTGTATCATAATCATTACCAAATACTCCAAGCTCTTTCAGCTTACCAACTGCAACCTGTGTGATATATGGCATCAGGTTGTTCGGAATACCATTCGGATTCTCACCGATAAGGCCACTCTTATGAGCACCGATCGGATTGAAGTAACGAAGAAGTACTACATTCCATTCTGGATCTGCTTTCTGGATATCTGTAAGAATCTGTTCCAGCATGGATTTGGTCCAGCCATAAGGATTGGTGCACTGTCCTTTCGGGCATTCTTCTGTGATCGGAATGATTGCCGGATCGCCATATACAGTTGCCGAAGAGGAGAAAATAATATTTTTGACACCGTGTTTTCTCATCACATCTACAAGAGTAAGTGTACCAGCAATATTATTCTCATAATATTCCCAAGGTTTTACAACAGACTCTCCGACTGCTTTCAATCCAGCAAAATGTATACAGGAATCAATGTCTTCCTTTTCAAAAACTTCATTCAGTCCTTCACGATCCAGAATATCTTTTTTATAAAACTTCACCGGCTTACCTGTGATCTTTTCTACTCGTTCCAGGCTTTTTTCACTGGAGTTGCTTAAATTATCCAGAACAACCACATCATATCCTGCATTCTGCAGCTCTACCACTGTGTGACTTCCAATAAAACCTGCTCCACCTGTTACTAAAATTGCCATGATTTATCTCCTCCTGACGTTTGCTTTAGTTCTGCTTTATTTCGATGTCATTGTATCATCATTCTTTTTTTTTCACAATATATTCCAGAAGTATCCCTCAGATTTTACTAAAACTCCCTCAGATTTTACTATTACCAGAATATTTGTGAGGATTTTATTTATCCCATATACCCGAACTTCTGCATTCTTGTGTTTGTGCAATCTGGCATTCCATATTTTTATGCAATATATATCATTTTTTTTGTGATTTCGGGCCTTTTTTATACATTTTTATTGACACTGTCTGGTATAAACGATATAATCAACCTAAATTCTTCGTGCTAACCACGAAACCAAACTGACGATTCTGTCAGTTTCACCAAACAAAAGGGAGGACTTATCTATGAAACGAAAAATCGCATTAGCTATGGTACTGGCAATGACCGCATCAATGGCTCAGCCTGTTCTTGCAGCAGACAGTAAAACTACTCTGGATGTTATCATCAGTCAGTATGGTACTCAGACTCAGACCTGGTGGACTCAGTTTGAGAAAGATTTTGAAGCAGAGAATCCTGATATCGATCTGAATGTGGAAATTGTTTCCTGGAATGATCTTTATACAAAAGTAAATACACTTGTTGCAAACAACAATGCACCTGATATTCTGAACATCGATGTTCTTGCAGATTATGTGGCTGATGATCTGCTGATGCCTGCTACAGAATATGCTTCTGAAGATCTCCAGGCAAAATTCTTCCCGGCATTCTGGGAAGCAAGCACAATCGATGATACTGTATACGCATTACCGATCCTGGCATCCTGCCGTGCTCTCTTCTATAATAAAGATATCCTTGATGAAGCAGGCGCTTCCGTTCCTACTACATGGGCTGAAGTTCAGGAAACAGCACAGAAGATCAAAGATAAATTCGGTGATGACGTTTATCCATGGGGTATTGATATGACAACTGACGAAGGTCAGGCTGCATTCTCCTATTATACATGGAACAACGGTGGTGGATTTGTAGACGAAAACGGTGACTGGGCTCTGAACAGTGACAAGAACGTTGAAGCTCTTAACTTTGCAATCGGTCTTGTAAACGATGGATATACAAACTCTGACCCGGCCAACGAAACACGTTATGATCTTCAGGATATGTTCGGTGCAGGAAAAGTTGCTATGATGATCGGACCGAACAACATTCCTACTTATCTTTCTGATGGCGGATATGACATCAACTACGATGTAACTACTATCCCGGCTAACGAAGGATGTGACTCTGTTGCAATGGGTGTTTGCGACCGTCTCGAGGTATTCAAAGATGACTCCGCTGAAGATCAGGAAGCTCGTACAGCTGCCATCAGTAAATTCTTCGACTTCTTCTATGATGACGAACGTTACGCTGATTACATGGTATTTGAAGGATTCCTTCCTACTACTCAGACAGCAGCAGACCTTCTTGCAAAAGATGATGATACTTTCGCATCCTGGATCGATATCCTGCAGAGCTGCAACTTCTACCCGGCAACTAAGACCGAATGGGCAGATGTTAAACAGGGCGTAATCGAAGTTGAACAGAACGCACTTCTCGGTGATGACGTTCAGACACTTCTGGATGACCTTCAGGCTGATATTGCCGGCTGATCATCTTACAATTAAATGTAACTTTACCGGGAGCCGGAACATTAGTGACCGGCTCCCGCTTCTTTTGAAAATTTCTGTTAAAAACTTCTCAGAAAATTTTTAACAAATGATTTGGTGGTGTTATTATGAAAAAAAAGAAAACTCTGGCTGCTCTGGAGCCCTATCTGTGGTTGCTCCCAAGTATCCTTCTTATGACAATCTTCATACTCTTTCCAATCTTTGAAGTATTTCGTACTTCAATGAGCGAAGTGAGTAAGGCCGGACTTGTAAAAGGCTTCTGTGGATTTGACAACTTTGCAAAAGTCCTCAGAGGTTCTACCTTTAAACTGGTTCTCAAAAATACACTTGTATGGACCATTGCCGTTGTTGTGATCTCTACTGTGTTTGGTTTTATCCTGGCACTTGTACTGAACAACAAGTTCCGTTTCCGTAAAGCCGTTCGTGCAATTATTGTATTCCCATGGGCTACTTCCCTGATCATTCAGGCAGGTGTCTGGAAATTCATCATTGATAAAGATTACGGTGCACTGAATACACTTTTAATGAAAATCGGTCTGATCTCCAGCCCGGTAAACTGGACTCCTACCCCTGGTGCATATTTTGCATGGGAAATTTTTGTAGGTATCTTTGTTACCGTGCCATTCGTTACCTTCTGTGTACTTTCCGGTCTGCAGAGCATTGATAACTCTTATTATGAAGCTGCAACTGTTGATGGAGCAAATTACTGGCAAAAACTGTTTAAGATCACACTTCCGCTGGTAAAATCTTCTCTGACTGTAAGTACTGTGTTGAATATTATTTATGTATTCAACTCCTTCCCAATTATCTGGACCATTACCAAGGGTGATCCGGCAAGCCGTACCGATACCCTTGTTACATACCTTTATAAACTAGCCTTCTACAAAGGCAAATCCGGTGAAGCAGCTGCAGTCTCTGTGATTGGTTTCCTGATTCTGTGTATCTGTGCTTCTGTTTATATGGTACTTTCACTGAGAAAGGAGGATGAAGACTAATGAAAAAAACACGTGACACCAAAAGCATACTCCTTCGAGTTCTTCTTTATCTTTTTGTAATTCTGGTGGTATTGGTTACATTGTATCCATACTTTGTTATGTTCACAACAGCAGCCAAAAGCCGTGCAGAAATTTATTCCACCGATGGAACGCTCCTGCCAATCCACTGGTTGTGGCAAAATTTCAAAGACATCTGGACTCTGGCTCCACTTTCGAGATACTTTATCAATTCACTGATCGTTGCAGGTGGTTCCACTCTGATCGCGATCGTATGTGGTATCCCGGCAGCCTATGCACTTGCACGAATGAAATTCAAAGGTAAAAAAATCTTCCTGGGAATTGTCATTATTTCTCAGATGTTTGCACCGGTTGTCCTTCTGGTAGGTATCTACAAAATCATGTCCACTTTTGGCATGACAGACAGTCTCGTAGGGCTGGTATTTATCAATGCAGCATTTAACCAGGCATTTGCAATCTGGCTGCTGCGCGGTACCTTTATCTCCATTTCTCCTGAAATGGAACAGGCAGCTACCGTAGACGGCTGTGGAAAGGTTTCTGCCCTGATCCGTATCCTTCTTCCTGTAGCAGCACCTGGTATCGTTACTGCCCTGATTTTCGTATTCATCAACGCCTGGAACGAATATACCGTTGCTCTGACATTGATTTCTACAGATGTCCTGAAACCTCTGACAGTCGGTATTACAATCTTCAATGGCTACAATATGGTGGAATGGCAGTATCTGTTTGCATCCTCTCTGTTTGCAACAGTGCCAGTTATTATTCTTTTTGTCGCAATCGAGAAACACCTTGTCGGCGGTCTTACTTCCGGTGGTGTTAAAGGCTGATATGCACACTAAAAAAGCTTCGGAGCTGTTCACAAAGTTCCGAAGCTTTTTTATTTGATCATATTTAATATTATTTATATTTCTGAATGATTGCATTCATCTGCGGCAGTTTTTCCTGCATATCTTTAACAAGAGTAAGCTGTGTCCTGCAGCGGTCAAGGTTGTGCCCCTCACGATGAATATGGAAATAATGATCACCCTCCAGATGATCAGTCAGGAAACGGATCCCATTCTCAAATGTCATAAGGATCGCCCCCATCGGCAGCATGTCGATTTCTAAATCGGTCAGTGCTCCTCCACATCCTTCAATAAATCCCCTCGCATATACATCAAAAAGATGAAGATCACAGGATACCTTTGAAAGATCCTGCTCATCTTCCAGCGCAGTACTTGCTCCAAAACGAATAGAATCGCCAAAATCATTTGCAGTAAGGCCAGGCATAACCGTATCCAGATCGATGACACAGATTGCCTTTCCTGTCTCATCGTCAATCATGATATTGTTCAGTTTCGTATCATTATGTGTAACTCGAAGAGGAAGTCTTCCATCCAGCTGCAGATCATACAGTGCATGTGTCAGTTCTTCTCTTTCGAGAATAAAATCAATTTCTTTCTGAACAGAAGCAGCTCTTCCACAGATATCCTCTGCAACTGCTTTCTTAAATTTCTCCAGACGATCCGGTGTATTATGAAAATCCTTGATTGTCTCATGCAGAGTTTCTGCCGGATAATCCGCAAGAAGTCTCTGGAAATGTCCAAAAGCCACTGCACTCTGATAAAAATCATTATCATCCTTTACTGCATCATAGCAGGTCGCACCTTCTATAAAGAGATATACTCTCCAGTATTCTCCTGTAGAATCTACAAAATACGGAAGGCCATCATTACTTTTTACCAAAGTAAGCGTCTCTCTCTCCGGATCTCCGCCATTCTCGATGATCTTTTTACGAAGCCAGGCAGTAACGCCGCTGACATTCTCCATCAGTTCTACCGGTTTCTTAAAAATACTCTTACTCATTCTCTGCAGAATATAACGTTTTGTTCCCTGTGGTGTCTCGTAGGTCAGTCTGTATGTATCATTAATATGTCCACTTCCATATCGGATACATTCTTTCAGTTCACCCGGCAGTTTAAATCCATCAATTGCTTCGTGCACTTTATTACTGGTCTCCACTTATGCTTCCTCCCACAGTTTCTGCGGATACAGACCCTGATCTTTCAGATTCTGGATTGCAGTCATTACCATTGGTTTATCTTCTTTGTAAGTAACTCCATACCATTTATCTTCGGATTTTAGCACCTTGACAGTAGCTTTCTTTTCCTGAAGAAGTTCATCCACAACAAACGGAAGGAAGTATTCACCTTTCATCGGGTTATTCTTGATCGCATCATCCAGGAATGCTGTGAAACGCTCTTTTAATTCCTTAAGGATGCTGTTCGAAAATCCCCACATATTCATGGAAACAATACTGCCTTCCGGAAGCATTGTCCAAGATTTCCCATCGTCTTCTGTATATGCCGTACCTCCATCATGTTTCTCGATATGAGTACGCTCATTGATCTTGATCAGATGACCTTCCTCATCTGTCACGCATACCCCTCTGGCAACATGACCATTCTCTGTCAGAGTATTTTCCAGACGATATCCAACCATCATATAATGGTAAACATCTTCTTTTTCCTGCTCAGAAGTCAGGAAATCATATGCCATCTTAAATGCATGTACTCCATAATAGTCATCTGCATTGATAACAGCAAATGGTCCGTCAATCTCATCAATACAGCTTAAGACGGCATGACCGGTTCCCCATGGTTTTACTCTTCCCTCAGGAACAGTATATCCCTCCGGGAGATTATCAAGTTCCTGGAACACATATGCAACTTCAATCTGCTTACTCAGACGCTCTCCGATTGCTTCACGAAAAGCTTTTTCATTTTCTTTCTTTATGATAAATACAACTTTTTCAAATCCGGCTCTCACTGCATCATAAATAGAAAAATCCATAATAATATGACCTTCTTTATCGATCGGATCGATCTGTTTCAGTCCACCGTAACGGCTTCCCATTCCCGCAGCCATAACTACTAAAACTGGTTTCTTCATCAATTTTCCCTCCTGTTTCTTCATACTCTTTTAAATCGTACAACAGAATTTCAGATATGACAACAAATAATTTTATTTCCCATACCATATTACATTTTTTTCATTTTTAGTATTTGCACAAAAAAATTATATTTTTGCACATTATCAATAATGATTTGACTATTTATCACAAATTCATTAGTATAATATTTACAAGCAATATTACAAATGACGAACATCATCTGACCAAGGAGGTTATCCCGTGGCATATCAGAGCATTCAACTGGATCAGGAACTATTTGTATCAGATATTTATACAATTCATTACTACGAATACAGAAATGATTTTCATTTCGATGGTGAACGTCATGATTTCTGGGAATTTCAATGTGTAGATAAAGGTGCTGCCGAAGTTATCACAGACAATGGTACCTATACTCTCACACGCAGTCAGGTCATCTTTCATCGTCCAAATGAATTTCATACTTTGAAAGCAAATGGCAGAACTGCACCAAATATCATTGTAATCTCTTTTGCGTGCAATTCCCCATGTATGAAATTTTTTGAAAATAAAATACTCGAATTTTCCGATACCGAACGAAGTATTCTGGGACGCATTATTGCGGAAGCAAGAAACTGTTTTGCTTCTCCCCTGGATAATCCATATCTTGAAAAAATGGTCAAAAAAAGTACTGTCCCTTTTGGTTCTCAGAAGCTTCTGACGCTGTATCTCGAAGAACTTCTGATCCATATGATCCGCAGATACACTATCGCACATTATTCTGCTTCCGCAGGGATTTATGATTCCTGTCAGACAAGCTCTGAAACCTGCCGGAATATCATCCACTATCTCGGAGAACATGTGCGGCAGTCTCTGACAATTGAAGATATCTCCAAGGACAATATGATTGGACGTTCTCAGCTTCAAAAGCTTTTCCGTGAAGAATATCAGTGCGGAGTTATCGAATTCTTTTCCCGTATGAAGATTGACTTTGCCAAACAGCTGATTCGTGAAAATGATATGAATTTTACACAGATATCTGATTTTCTGGGATATTCTTCCATCCATTATTTTTCCAGACAGTTCAAAAAGCTGTCCGGCATGACACCAACAGAATACGCCACATCCATCAAGGCATTATCTGAACGTCCACAATCTCAATCTTAAACATGACGAATACAAAAATATATATAATAAATGTAAATGCACATGTCCACTAAACGGACAAGAAGGAGGAAACATGCAAATCTGTAAAGTAAAAAATTATCAGGAACTCAGCCGAAAGGCGGCCAATCTGATTGCGGCACAGATAATTCTGAAACCGGACAGTATTCTTGGCCTTGCTACAGGTTCATCTCCTGTTGGAACTTATGAACATCTGGTAGAAATGTACGAAAACGGTGACCTGGATTTTTCTCAGGTAACGACTGTCAATCTCGATGAATATAAAGGACTGGCTGGTTCTGATGAACAGAGCTACCGCTATTTTATGAATACCCATCTGTTCCACAAAATAAATATCAACCATGCAAATACATACGTTCCGAACGGCACAGAACCAGATGCTGAAAAAGCATGCCAGGCATATAACGAACTGCTTCACAAGATCGGTCCAGCTGATATCCAGATCCTCGGGCTTGGTCACGATGGACATATTGGTTTTAATGAACCATCCGACCATTTTGAAAACGAGACTCACTGCGTAGATTTGACTGAAACCACGATTCAGGCCAACAAACGATTCTTTGACAGCGAAAAGGATGTTCCAAAACAGGCATATACCATGGGAATCGGAACGATCATGCGGTGCCGGAAGATTCTTGTGGTCGTCAGCGGTAAAGATAAAGCTGAAATTCTGAAACAGGTCATTCAAGGGCCAGTCACTCCAGAAGTGCCAGGATCGATCTTACAGTTCCACCCGGACTGCACGATCATCGCTGATGAAGATGCCCTTTCTGCAATGGACTTCTGAATTTGAATTCTGTAACGCAAAAAGGAGCCGGTGTTCTCAGAACACCAGCTCCATTTTTGTACCCTTGCCAGGCTCACTTTCCAGTTTTATCTCTGCATTATGAAGGATTGCTCCATGTTTTACAATAGAAAGTCCAAGGCCTGTTCCACCGGTCGCACGGGAATGGCTTTTATCGACCCGGTAAAAACGTTCAAAAATTCTCTTCTGTTCATTTTCCGGAATACCAATTCCATTATCTTCCACACGGTAAAAAGCATGTCCATTGACTGTTCCCGTAAAAATATTTACTGTACCATTCTGATCCGTATAACGAATTGCATTATCCGCAATATTATACAGCATCTCATAGATCACATGCCGTACCCCCTGTACCGTTACCGCATTCCCCTCAAGTGATACATTTATATTTTTTTTCGAAGCCGCACTGTCCAGATGCAAAACAATGTCCTCTGCCAGTTCATACAGATCTACCGGTTCAAACGGAAGGTCACTGTTTTTTTCATCCAGTCTGGAAAGCTGAATGATATCTGCGACCAGCGCACTCAGACGACTTGCTTCATGATAAATCCTGCCCGAAAATTCCGGCACCTTTTCATCAGGAACCATCCCATTCATCATAAGTTCTGCATATCCGGAGATTGACATAAGTGGTGTCTTGAGCTCATGCGAAACATTTGCCGAAAATTCTCTGCGCACTGCTTCTGCCTCTTTCAGTTCTTCCATCTGTTTGGCGATCTGTTTATTCTGCTGATCCACCCTTCCAAGAAGCGGACGTAATTCTTCATATGCCACATCCTTGAGCGGCTCTTCCAGATTCAGTGTATTAATTGGCTCGATCAGATCTTTTGTCTGTTTGCGGACCAGAATAAATGTCACTGCAAAAATCAGAATCAGCAGTCCTCCAAGCAGTACCGAACTCGATAACATCGTATAAAACACACTATCCGTTGTTCTTCCAACACGCAGGATGTCTCCATCAGCCAGTTTTACCGCACAATAAAAATTCTGTTTTGACAATGTTTCCGAGTATCTCAGTGATTCCGCGTATCCATTCTTCTCTGCCTGAATAAATTCCGGACGGTTACTGTGATTTTCAAGTTCTGCAGAATTCTCCAGCGAATCGAACAGGACATTTCCCTTTGGATCAAGTAGCGTAATGCGGGCTGAAGTAGCCTTTCCAAGTGCATCATCCAGATAGGAATTACCCATCTTTTCTACGCCATCCTGCACATATTTCAGGCTGTCCCGGACACTTTCCTTCAGATCTTCATTGTATTTACCATACATGACCAGTCCTGCTGCAAGAAATGTCAGAAGTACAGAAACAACTACCAGTATACAGGTATGATTCAGTATTTTTTTCCTCATATCATGCTCCTATCCGATAGCCGACGCCACGCACCGTTTCTATCAAGTTGCCTGCTTCTCCCAGTTTCTGACGAAGCGTACGGACATGCACATCCACCGTTCTTGTTTCTCCATCAAAATCATATCCCCATACATGACAGAGAATCTGATTTCTGGTCATGACCAGACCTTTGTTTTCCATCAAATACTGAAGAAGTTCAAATTCTTTTCTGGTCAGTTCTACTTTTTCCTCTTTCCAGTAAACTTTATGTCTGCCCACAGACAATCTCAGATCATCACATTTCAGTTCTTTGTCTTCTTCCTGTCTTGAACAGCGCCTGAGAACCGCTTTGACTCTGGCAACAAACTCCATCATTCCAAACGGTTTGGTGATATAATCATCCGCGCCTGCTTCCAAACCTCTTACTTTATCGTACTCCGCTTCTTTTGCCGTCACCATGATCACCGGAATATTTTGGGTTTCCGATGAAGCTTTCAGACGTTCCAGAATGCTGTATCCATCTTCTCCCGGAAGCATGATATCCAGAAGGATCAGATCCGGCAGTTCTTCTTTCAGTGCATCTTTCAGTTCTTTACTGTTTGCCATCCCTCTTGCAGAAAACCCGGTCGTTTCCAGTGTATAGATCAGCAGCTCTCTGATATTTTTTTCGTCTTCCACACAATAGATCATTCAGCATAATTCCTTTCTGTCCGGGAGCCCTGCAAATATTCTACGGAAGTACATACTCTTTCTGCAGTTCTTCCAGACGGTTATAATATGCATCATCCGGTTCATTCTTCATACTTTCCAGATGACTGTGTGTATCATAAAGATTCTCTCTTACCTGCGTGATGCAGACGCTGATATTCGAACAGTGATCTGCAATTCTTTCCAGACTGGTAAGAAGATCTGTCAGAATAAATCCCATTTCAATCGTACATTCTCCGGAACGAAGCCGATTAATATGACGACGTTTTAATTCTTTGCTTAATTCATCTACTATTTCTTCCAGTGGTTCTACATCCTCTGTCAGATTCAGATCCTGCTTGTCAAAAATCTGATATGCTGTATCTACGATCCTGCTAACGGCAGCGATCAGGACCTGCAGCTCATTTCGTGCCTGAGCTGAAAAAGTAAGCTTTTTCTCATGAAGTTCCTGTGCTGACTCCATAATATTGACCGCATGGTCTGAGATTCGTTCAAAATCTCCGATACAATGCAACATCGTTGATACACTATGGCTGTCTCTCTCTGAGAGATTTTTGTTATTCAGCTTTACAAGATATGTTCCAAGCTCATCCTCATAACGGTCTACTTTTGACTCAATCTCCTGTACATGTTCTGCCTGTTCTTCACTGTAATCATAGATCAGATCCAGAGCAATATTAAGTGCCTTTCTGGAATCTTTCTCCATGTGTCTTGCTGCATTTCTTCCCTGTTCCACTGCAAAAGCAGGTTTTTCAAGGAAACGAGATTCCAGGATCATAAACTCCTGATCCTCTTTGCTGACTTCATCTTTCTTGTCATCACAGATTGTAAGACAGGCAAGTTTTACAAGCAGATTAGAGAATGGCAGCCATACCAGTGTTGCCGTGATATTAAACACGCTGTGAGTGATCGCGATCGTTGCCGGTGTCGCCATCTGTGTCATAAACGGAAAATGAACAGCAGCATCGATCATATAGAACAGAATCATGAATACCACGGTTCCGATCAGATTGAAATACAGATGGATCATCGCTGCACGTTTTGCATTCTTATTCGCTCCAATTGCGGACAAAAGTGCTGTCACACAAGTACCGATATTCTGTCCCATGATGATCGGAAATGCAGAACTGAACGGTACTGCGCCAGTCATACAAAGTGCCTGCAGAATACCTACGGATGCAGAAGATGACTGAATGATCGCGGTCAGTATCGTACCTGCAAGGATACCGGCAACCGGGTTGGAAAATTTCAGAAGAAGGCCCGTAAATTCCGGTACATCAGCCAGAGGTTTCACAGCTCCACTCATACTTTCCATACCAAACATCAGTACTGCAAAACCAAGCATGATCGTACCGATGTCTTTCTTGCGGGAACTTTTTGTAAACGTCAGTAATATAATTCCGACCATTGCGAGGATTGGTGAAAAAGAACTCGGCTTCAGCAGACTGATAAAAAAGTTGCTGCTTTCAATTCCGGTCAGACTCAAGATCCAGGATGTAATCGTAGTACCAATATTGGCACCCATAATGATTCCGACCGCCTGTGTCAGTTTCATGATACCAGAATTTACAAAACCAACGACCATAACGGTTGTTGCAGATGAGGACTGAATAACTGCCGTCACACACATGCCCAGAAGAACTGCTTTCCATTTACTGGATGTAAGGTTCTCAAGGATCTGTTCCAGCTTCCCGCCTGAAACTTTGGCAAGTCCATCTCCCATAACCTGCATTCCATACAGGAACATGGCGAGACCTCCTAATAATGTCAATATACTGAAAAAATTCATATTATTCTCCTTTACCTGAATTTAATATATTTTCATCATATTGACATCCTGTAAAGTTCTCACCAGTATTATGTTAAATCTTTGTAAAATCGAATTTTGTCAAAAAATGCCGCTTTCTGTCTGGTTTTAAAATCTGTCCTTTTAAAAACTGCGGATATTTTCACCTTCATCTCCGGTCTTGTCAATCGATTTGACACGCAGATAATAGCTGACATTCTCATTGACATTGACCAATACACGGTCACCTACTCGATGACCTTTAAGGGCTTTCCCGATCGGAGATTCGATGCTGACACGGTTTTCCATGGAATTTCCACGGATGGATGTGACAAGTTTATACTTTTCCACTTCTCCATCTTCTTCAAACTCTACTTCAACAATATCATCCATTCCAACTTCATCGGACTTCGAAGAATCATCTACAACTGTTGCTGTTTTTAGCATTCTCTCCAGATAGCGGATACGGCTTTCGTTCTGATTCTTGTGTTTCTTCGCTGCATAATATTCAAAATTTTCACTTAAATCACCCTGCGCACGGGCCTCTTTTACTGCCTCAATTGCTTCTTTTCGAATAACAAGCTTACGATGTTCAATCTCTTCTTCTATTTTTTCTATATCTCTTTTTGTAAGTCTTTCTCCCATATCTGTCACTCCTGTAACTTTTTTATACAGAGAATATACGCTAAAAACGATCTTCTGCTGTAACTTCTGATTGCCTATCAGTATACACGAATTCCTCTGGAATGTATACCCGTGCCAAAATGACTTTTAACAGAAAAAGAGAAGCCTTTTTCAGACTTCTCTCTTTACAACATTCCTCTTATTCCCTCTTATGCTAAAAATTTTTGTTTCCAGCATACTTTCTTTGTATAAAATAATAACATTTCATTGACAAAAAAGCCAATTCATTATAGTCTTGTTTTATAGCTATTTATAGAAATATTTTATAAATAATCCTAATATCTGTTATCAGAATATCTGAATCGAGGTTATAGTTATGGCAAAAATATATCTGGATCAGGCAAGTACTTCCTATCCAAAGGCTCCCTCCGTGGCACAGGCTGTTTACGATTACCTGAATGGTTCTGCTGTCAATGTGAACCGTGGAGGTTATCAGGCTGCCTATTCTGTTGAAGAACAGATCTTTGAGACTCGCGAACAGCTTCTCCGCCTGTTTCATTTCACATCCGGAAAAGGCAAAAATGTAATCTTCACTCCCAATATCACGACCAGTCTGAATATTCTTCTGAAAGGACTGCTGAAATCCGGAGACCATGTACTTGTTTCCTCTATGGAACACAATGCGGTCATGCGTCCGCTGGTACAGCTTGCCCGGTATGGAGTCACTTTTGACCGTATTCCATGCTCTGCGGACGGTTCTCTTCTTATAGAAAAAGCAGAAGAACTTCTTAAACCGAACACCCGGCTTCTCGTCTGTCTGCACGCTTCTAATGTCTGTGGGACCATAATGCCGGTACAGGAACTTGGAAAATTCTGTAAGAAACATGGACTTCTTTTTATCCTGGATACTGCCCAGACAGCCGGTACTGTCCCAATCGATATGGAGGCACTTCAGCTGGACGCTCTTGCTTTCACCGGACATAAAGGTCTTCGCGGTCCACAGGGTACCGGCGGTTTTCTGATCCGTAATGAACTCGCCTCCCAAATTGAGCCTCTCTTAAGCGGTGGAACCGGAAGTGTTTCCCATACAGAAGAAGTTCCGTCTTTTCTTCCTGATCGATTCGAACCAGGAACACCAAACATTCCCGGAATTCTCGGTCTGCATGCAGCACTCTGTGATCTGGAGCAGACAGATATGGACAAGCTTCACCAACATGAACTGGAATTAACGCAGTATTTTATCAATGGACTCATGCAGATGGATCCGTCTGAATCAACTCTTCGTGCAATAGGAAAACATAATACGATAGAACGTACTTCTGTCGTATCTGTCCAGACATTACAAACAGATATGGCACGCGTTGCCTATGAAATGGATGACACTTACGGAATCATGACACGTGTCGGACTTCACTGTGCCCCAAGTGCACACAAAACACTTGGCACTTACCCAGAAGGAACGATTCGTTTTTCTTTCGGACCAGAAAACACACATCACGAAGTTGATCTTGCTCTGCATGCCCTTGCAGAGATTACAGGTTCTCCATATCATTTATAAACTATCATTTTTATCTGCTACTACTCACCCGTTTGCAGTAATTTTTCATTATCAAGGGGTATCACATCATGGAATTCAAACAATTAGAGGCTTTTGTTGCCGTTGTTGATTATGGAAGCTTTTCCGAAGCAGCACGAAAGCTTTATCTCACCCAGCCAACCATCAGTGCACATGTACGTTCACTGGAGGAAGAGCTGCATACAAAACTTATCATCCGCACCACCAAAAAAACGACGATCACTACAAAAGGTTACCAGCTCTACGACAGTGCTGTACGCATGCTGGAGATTCGTAACAACCTTCTCGAAAATTTCACTGGTGTCCAGAAACATATGATCGACCTTGCTGCATCCACGATTCCGTCTTCCTATCTGCTGCCGGAAATCCTGGCTGCCTACGGAAAAACGCACCCGGATACTTATTTTCACTCTATTCAGACAGATAGTGCAGAGTCCATCAACCGCGTCCTTGACGGCACTGTGGACCTGGCGCTGGTTGGACAGAATACCAGCGATGAGAGCTGTGTCTTTCTTCCTTTCTGTCAGGATGAACTTGTCATTGCAACCCCGGTAACCCAGCATTATCTGGAAATGCAGAATCATGCAATCACCTTTCAGGATTTTATGAAAGATCCGATCATTATCCGTGAAAAAGGTTCCGGCACTAAGAAGGAAATGGATATCTTTCTGGAAAAACTCGGTATTACATCCAGTGACCTCAATGTGATTGCCCGCATGAATGACCTGGAAAGTATCAAAAAATCCATTGTGAACGGACTGGGAATCTCCATTCTTTCCACACGCTCTACGATCGATCTACAAAAAACAAAGCAGATCCTTCTTTTTCCACTTGAAGAATCTGCTCATAAAAGAACTTTTTATATTGTCTACAGTAAAAACCGTATTCTGAAACCACATGTGCGCCAGTTTATTCGTTTTGTCCAGGATTTCTACAGGACTTACTAATTTTTTACCAGCACTTTTTGCAGGCTTCATATCCCTGTGAAAGTGCCTGTGCCTCTGTTTCCTGTGTCGCTTTGTTCGGGTTCATATTTCCGCAGTCCGGTCTGCTGTGATATTTGCTTCCGGTTGCAGAAATCCATACGGTGCGTCCCTGTGTATCAGAAGAAATATCCGGTGTCTCTGTTTCTACTGCCGGTGCAGAAGCAGTATCTTCTGAAGAATACTGTGCTGCCTGTGAGGTATCGCTGTTTGCACTCTGCTGCTTTGCATCTCCCGCCGCATAATCATTACATGGTTCCTGATTCCAGCTTATTGTGTCTCCATCAGAAAGAGCAATGATTGTTCCCTGAGCATCTGTACGATAAACCGGAATATTCATATCTCTCAGTTTTTCCATGGTCGATGCAGCTGGATGTCCATAAGAATTGTCCTGTCCGCAGCTGATCACTGCCCAGGACGGTGTAGATGCCTCCAGAAGATCCCAGGAAGTCGAAGATGCAGAACCATGATGTCCAAGACTTAACACATCGCAGTCCAGATTCATTCCTGTACTGATCATATCCTGTTCACTGGTCTCTTCTGCATCTCCCATAAACATAAAACTGTTGTTTCCGTTAACCAGACGGATGACTACCGAGTTATCGTTGCTGTTCTGGGAAATCCCATCCGGCGCCATGACAGTAAAGCTGCCAGTTCCAAACTCATAAGTATCTCCGACAGACGGATACTCCACAATGATCGCATGTGCAGTAGCAGTATTCATAAATGTATTAAACAGATCTGAGGTATGTACATAATCAGAACCCAGCACATGTTCCACTTCAAAATTATCCAGACATTTGACCAGTCCACCCAGGTGGTCTTCATCATAATGAGAAGAGATCATATAATCAATGGTCTCTACCTGCTGATTTTTCAGATACTGTACCACTTCATCCGCATGTGCCCGATTTCCACCATCATAAAGAAGATTTTCTCCTCCTGACTGGACGAGGATTGCCAGTCCCTGGCCAACATCAATAAAATGTACAGCCATATCACCCTGTCCTGCTGCCTGCGTGGAAACTGCATTTCCCGGAACTGCAAGCATAAATGCCAACAGAAGTGACATCAGAAATGTCATAAGTTTACTTTGTTTTTTCATAATCTTCTCCTTCCCTTATATCTTACAGATAACAGTTCCATATGTTTACAGGTTACTGTTCTCTCTGTTTTACAGTTCTTCTATCCTTCTTCGGATTTCCTGGCTCGCATCTTCAAACAACAGATCCCGGTTGTAGCGGATATAGCGTTCACATTCATACGTTTCCAGGAAACGAACGCAGGAATAATCTGTATTAATACCAGATACGAAAATTACCATCTCCTGACTGTTATAAAATGCTGCCTCCATAAAATCAAATGCATATTCCAGCGTAGAACCTGACTCGTCCCAGACAGCATCCCAGGACGCACGGTATTCTCCGAAAGCATTCTTTACAATGTCAAAGGCTTCTTCCCAGTTTTCTGTCTGCTCTTTTTTTAGAAGCGTCACATATCCTTCCAGCACTTCAACAGCTTTTCGGATCGTGCGATCCTCTCTTCGCTCCAGAAGCCCCTCTGTCTGTTTACGTTCTCTTTCTGCCCGAAGGTTATCCACAAAATCTCCGAGACGCTGTACCAGATTTCCACCTTCCTGTGGTTCTTTCAGGCTTTTAAGCACTTCAAAAACTTTTTCCAGCACATCTTCCTGAAGAACAGCATCACGTACTGCCTGGCGAACGCCTGAGAATAGCAGGTTAACCACACTGACTCGCTCATCGAATGACGCATGAGAAACTTTTTTGACCATTGCCTCTGACGGCTGTCCTTTCAGGATTTCTGCAATCTGATAATCCTGCTGATATTTCTGATAGAGTTCATAATATTCTGCAAATTCCTTTGCAATCCGCTCATGCTGGATATACTGTCCGACCACATCTGCCGTGATATTCTTGTCAAGCTTCTCATAAACTTCCATGATTCTTGACAGATCTTCCCAGCCACGCGGCGTTGCAAACTGTTTGCCATCAATCGTTGTTTCCATCTGATAGAAACAGTTATTTCGAAGTTCCAGATAAGAAAGAATTGCAGGATGAATATTTTCTTTGAATGCATATTCTTTCCAGACACGATAATCCGGTTCTACTGTGATCTTCTTGACACGATCCAGTGTAACAACATCAAAATCACGGACGGATTTGTTGTATTCCGGTGGGTTACCTGCTGCTACAATCACCCAGCCTTTTGGAATTTCATGATTTCCAAAAGTTTTGCACTGCAGAAACTGCAGCATCGCTGGAGCCAGTGTCTCTGAAACACAGTTAATCTCATCGATAAACAGAATTCCCTCGGTAAGTCCGGTTTCTCTCATACGGTCATAAATACTCGCCACAATCTCACTCATCGTGTACTCTGTCGCTGAATATTCCCTGCCTCCATATTCTTTCTTAGAGATAAATGGAAGACCGATCGCACTCTGTCTGGTGTGATGTGTGATCGTATAAGCGACCAGTGCCACACCACACTCTCTGGCTGCCTGTTCCATGATCTGTGTCTTTCCGATTCCCGGTGCTCCCAGAAGAAGTACCGGTCTCTGATGTACCCGTGGTATCACATATTCATCATACTCGTTTTTCAGAAGATACGCCTGTACAGTATCTATGATTTCCTGTTTTGCCTGTTTAATATTCATAATGCTCTGCTGTCCTCTCTCTTTCCAGTGCCTTGGTATCCAGTATCAACTTGATCGCCCATGGCGGCACATCCACATCCCGATAATCATCTTTCATAAAAATGAATGCCGTATCATACGGCGGCATCTTCGCCGGGAACATCCCATATCCATCTGTAAAATACAGAAGTCCTCGCAGCCGCTGAAAGCTGCCCATTTTCAGAAGCTGATCCACATAGGCAAATGCCGGACGAAAATCTGTCCCGCCAAATCCCCGGATTGTAAAGTCCTGGAGATATGCCTCCATCTCCCGCTGATCATGAATCACCTGATCATCCTGAATCTTTTCATCACACTGAATGATATGTACCTGAATCTTACGGAAAAAACTTTCCGACTCAGACAGCACACTGTACGTTTCCTCCAGAAAACGACGGATCAGGCTGCCGTTACAGGACATCGATGTATCCAAAACAATCACAAAGTCTTCGATTTTCTTCATCTCTTTTGTTTCCAAAGGCTCGATCAGAGGCATATTTCCATATAATTCCAATCCCAGATTATAGTAGATCGGATCAAAGGAATCCATATCCACCTGCATCTCTTCTTTTAGAACCGAAAACTTCCGCAGAAACTCCCGGTAGTCATAACGCTTCCGGTTCTCTGCCTGTAAATGCTCCACAAGTCCCGGAGAATCACCTGCCGCTTCTTTTGAAAAAAGTTCAATCTCCGTCTGCATCTTGCGTCGCATCTCTTCCCATTCTTTCTGGTGACTCGCCATTCCACTGCGATTCTGCGGTGTATACCAGAAATGATGATCGTCACGCCTGAATTCCTGCTCCAATCGGATAATCTCGTTTTCTTCGCATTCCATCAACAGATAAAACATCGCATCGGCTGTAAGAACGTTCTTTTTTTCCTTCCACTGGCGGTACTTTTCTCTTCGGAAACTGTTCGGTCGGATATAGACCGCTTTCTCATAAAGGTCATCCATGACATTCTCTACTGCAATATCTGCCGCCAGGTTCCAGAGTCTCTGATCACTTTCTTCTTTTACTTTGCGATTCCAGAGATGACAAAACAGACAATGAAGCAGTTCATGCAGATACATACGATTGATCCATACTTTGTTTTGTATAAATGTATTCAAAAGCCATGTCGGCGAAGCAAAAAGCAGTTTCCCGTCAGTTCCCATAACATCTGTCTCACCCGAAACAGTCGGACGCAGTGCCCCGAATGCACTTTGGAGAAAACGCATGGCAACAGCCATCTCATTTCTGGAGTTTTTCAGAATGTCCTCGCAGATTTCCAAAGTTTCTTCTTCTTTTTTTCTCTCTTCGTGAACAAAATTTCCAAATTTGCCCCTGTACTCTTTTTTCACAGTTCAAATGCCTTTCTCTGTTTTCTTCCATGTTTCTGTAGTTCATTCATTAAAATGCTGACACATCTGGAATCATTCGCACTCTGTGCCGTTTCAAGCATCTTTTCTGTTTCTGCCCGATCTGGCGCAAGTTTCCTCAGGATACGCTGCATGGAATCATATGCTTTCTGTTCTCCCAGAAGCCTTATTGCCTGCTGTATGTGTTCCTTTATATATATGAGATACTTTTCTTTTGCCTCATCTGTCATGCTTACCGGATAAAGAATTCGGTCCAGTGCCAGATTCAATACGATCCGCTCCTGTTCCCAGGCAACTGCATATGGAAATAGCCGGTCGTATTCCAACGTATTGATCTTTTTATGTACGAAACTGTTTCGATAACGAATTCCGCTTCCATGCACATGATTTTCCAGGATCCTGGCAGGCGTGTTTTCCACACCTTCTTCAAAAAATTCCGGAAACCAGAACCTTCCATATTCCCCATCTATCGTTATGTCAACGCATAGTGTCTCCGGAAGCTCTGTCAGGAAATCCCGTAAACTGGATTCTCCCTTTTCATCGGTCTCCACCGCAATCTGTTCCATCCTGTGGCAGCCGGTAAGTGCTCCTGCACCCAGGTCCTGCATTTTTCCATAGAACGTAAGCTTCTTAAGATGAAAACAGTTATAAAAAGCATACCGGCCAATCTTCCTGAGCTGACGTGGAAGACGGATTTCTTCTACACGATTTCCCGCAGCTTGCGGCATATCATCCTCAGGTCGTGTCGCCCTGCCGTTCTCTGTGCAAAAATTTTCTTTTTCCTGCATCATTTTTAATTCTGTCGAATCGATATGGTCCGAAAAAATATACGCTCCCAACTCCGTCACCGGAAAGCCTTCCAGCATATCCGGAAGTTCTACGATCGTATCGTATCCATATACACGGTCAATGCAGATTCCTGTTTTGTTTCTTTTATATAAATAGATCATTTATTTTCTCCCAGACGGATTTTTTCCATTTGCTCCTGCATCTCCTCTGACATATGATCAAACAGATACGTTTTGCTGCTCTGTCTGCGCTGATGCCATTCTTCTCTGGCAGTTTTTTCCGTATCTTCTATCTCTTTCTTCAATCCCTGTGCAGAGATTCTGTGGGCGCCCTGTCCCATAATGATGACCTGTTCCAGCCCATCAGAAGTCGCAACCGTTACTTGATACTGTCTGCCGATCCTGTGGACCGTCTTTTCAATATATTGGTCTGCTGTCTCGGCCTCTTTCGTGTAAACCACATAGATATTATGATACGGAACGATTTCTTCCACATGTCCCTCCACTTTGTAGGCATCAAAAACAAGAATCAGCGTACATTTACGATACCCCTGATAGTTACTTAAGATATCCATCAATTTGTCGCATGCAGCATAAATATTTTCCTTTGCAAGTTCATTCAGTTCTTCCCAGGAAAAGATGATATTGTATCCATCCACCAGCAGATATTCTTCCTGTCGCGGTTTCCCTGCTCTGTAACGGGTAGCCGGCGTCGAACTGTGTACGGTCTTTTTCTGGAAAGCAGTACGGTCACGCTTCATCGGCCCAAAAGTACGTTCAAAAATAGCCTGCAGTTCTTCCTCTTCTTCATAGCTTCCGCTGTAAGAAAACTTTCCGTTTTTTCCACTGATATTTCCGGAAATGTTTGCGTTATCCACCGCTGTACCCGGATTTTGCGCACTTTCCACATCCTCATACCAGCTTTCACTGTCCAGTTCATCCATATCCACACCACTTTGCAGATGCATATAAGCTTCCACCTGATCCCAGGGAACAACAAAACCAGCTCCATGCGCGCAAAATACAGATCCGGTCGGATTTTCCAGATCCGATTCCGGATCATATCCAATATTCTGTACCACTTCATCCTGATTCTTACATGGCGCATATCCTTTGAGGCTGCAAAAAAGTTTTCCTGTTCCATGTGTGTAGGAAACCACTTCTTTCTGATAATCCCGCATCTGAGCGACAGCCGCAGTCCCTTTGAGAATTGCAGTTTCGCCCTCTACCTCCGGTGCATCAAACGTTCCCTGCATCTTCTGGACATCTGCCATTGCTCGTCCTATCATCTCTGCCGGTACTTCCAGTCGGAATTCATAATACGGTTCCAGAAGAATATTTCTTGCTTTGCGAAGTCCCTGACGTACCGCACGGTAAGTTGCCTGTCGGAAGTCACCACCCTCCGTATGTTTCGCATGTGCCCTTCCGGTAAGAATCGTAATCTGCACATCAGTCAGTGGCGATCCAGTCAATACACCAATATGCACCTTTTCTTCAAGATGCGTCAAAATCAGTCTCTGCCAGTTTCGTGCAAGTACATCCTCACTGCATGCAGTAAAAAACTGGCATCCGCTTCCTGGTTCCCCCGGTTCGATCAGAAGATGTACTTCTGCATAATGACGGAGCGGTTCAAAATGTCCCACACCTTCTACCGGCTCTGCAACCGTTTCTTTATAAACAATACTTCCGGCACCAAATTCCACAGCTACATGAAAACGATCCCAGATCAATTTTTTCAAGATTTCAATCTGCACTTCTCCCATAAGCTGTGCATGAATCTCAGAAAACTGACTGTCCCACAGAATGTGAAGCTGCGGTTCTTCCTCCTCCAGCTGACGCAGCTTTTGAAGCATCTGATGTGGGTCGCAGTCATCCGGAAGGATAATCTGGTAATTCAGGACAGGTTCCAGTATCGGAAGTTCTGACTCCTGTTCAATTCCCAGTCCCTCTCCCGGATAGGTTCTCGTAAGTCCTGTCACCGCACAGACTGTTCCGGCTTCAGCTTCTGATGTCAGTTCATATTTTGCTCCAGAGTACAGACGAATCTGATCTGCCTTTTCTTCCCAGGCAGCCTCTTCTGCTTTACGCCCCGGCAGACTCTGTCCGTTTGAATTTGAAGAAAGCAGTGTCTTTACTTTAAGACTGCCTCCTGTGATTTTCATATACGTAAGACGATTTCCCTGTTCATCTCTTGCAATCTTGAATACTTTTGCGCCAAATTCCGTCGGCCGCTTTGGTTCTGCCGTATATTTCTGCACGCCATTCCAGAAATCCTTTACACCTTTTTCTTTAAGTGCCGATCCGAAATAACACGGGAAGATTTTTCGCTGTACGATCAGTCGTGCAATGTCACGGTCTTCGACGATGCCTGTTTCCAGGTATGTTTCCAGAATGTCTTCCTCACAGACTGCAATGTTTTCCAGCTGCTCTGGAGTAAGTTCATACATTCCGTAATCCGTATCCTGTGTTCTCCCAAAATCCACACAATTTTCATGAAGATGCTGTTTCAGATCATTCAGCAATGCATCGTGATCTGTCCCCTGCTGATCCATCTTATTGACAAACAGGAATGTCGGAATCTGATATCGCTCCAGAAGTCTCCACAAAGTCATCGTATGACTCTGCACACCGTCCATTCCATTGATCACCAGAATCGCATAATCGAGGACCTGCAGCGTACGTTCCATTTCAGCTGAAAAATCCACATGTCCCGGTGTATCCAAAAGCGTCACTTCCATATTTTCTGTTTTTAGCAGCGCCTGCTTGGAAAAAATCGTAATCCCTCGTTCTTTTTCCAGTTCATATGTGTCAAGAAAAGCATCTCCATGATCTACACGGCCAATCTTTCGGATCTCACCGCACAGATACAGAAGTTCTTCTGACAGAGTTGTCTTTCCGGCATCTACATGTGCCAGAATTCCAATAACCAGTTTTTTCATTCATCTTCTCTTCTTTCTTCTATATACAAAGGGGCCAGTTTTCGCACGATCGTCTCACTGACATGGATCAGTGTATCCAGATCATTTTTCTGATTATTCAGATACGCATGAAAGCATCCCTGAATACAGAAGGAAAGCATGATATCTTTCTCCGGATCAGTCTCATACTGCGGATATTTTTCCACGATCAGCCGTTTCAATTCTGTTTCCAGACAGTCACCTAGATGACTTTTTTCTGTTCCGGAAAACAAAATATTGATCAGTGAATGATTCGATACCAGAGCCATATATAAATTTCTTGTGAACACATCCGGATCTTTAAACGGTGATTCCTGCTGACTGGAAATATTTTTGATCACTGTCGTGATCGTCTCTGACTCCAGCATCTGTGAAAGTGCATAAATATCCTCATAATGACTGTAAAAAGTTGATTTATTGATGCATGCCAGGCTGCACAGCTCTTTCACCGTAATTTTCTCCAGTGGCTTCGCTGCACGCAATTCCAGAAATGCATTTCGGATCGCTCTCTCTGTTTTTTCTATTCTGATATCCATGTTTCCTGTTCTCCTTTTTCCGACAGATTTTATAAATCGTCGGTTATCCACCGCTTATGCCAAATCGTCGGTGGACAATCCCCCTGTTTCTTTAGTATAAAGTAACTATAATACCTGCGGATTACTCCGCACTTTTACCTTTTAGTATACTCAAAAAAGCAACTAATGTCTATTATCTACAAGGAGAATATGATGGATTTTTATGGATTTTATACAGGAAAAATTTTTGACGCTTATAAATATCTTGGTGCCCATGTTGAAGAAAAAGGCGTAACTTTTCGTACTTTTGCACCTTCAGCCTCCCGCATCACTCTGATCGGAGAATTCAATGACTGGCAGGAATGGGAAATGAACAAAGTTTCTGACGGTAATTTCTGGGAATGCTATGTTCCACAGGCAAAAGCCGGTCAGATGTACAAATATAAGATTTATGACCGTAACAGTAATCCAGTCGATCATTGCGATCCGTATGGATTTGGCATGGAGCTTCGCCCAAGCAGTGCCTCTATCATTCGTGACATGTCAAAATACAAATTCAAAGACAGCCAGTGGTTGCAAAACCGCAGCGACTGCCGAAAAAAACCGTTGAACATTTACGAAATTCATTTTGGTTCTTTTCGCAAGCCTTCTGACAAAGCAGATGACTGGTATAACTATGAAGAAATGATTGATATTCTGATTCCATATCTGGTCAAAAATGGCTATAACTATCTGGAGATCATGCCTCTGAATGAATATCCATGTGATGAATCCTGGGGCTATCAGGCAACCGGTTTTTTCAGTCCGACTTCCCGATACGGAACAGCTGATCAGCTGAAGGCCTTCATCGATGCCTGTCACAAACATAACATCGGCGTACTGATGGATTTTGTTCCGGTTCACTTTGCCGTAGATGCTTATGGCCTTGCGAATTACGATGGAACCGCACTTTATGAATATCCGAACTCTGCGGTTGGTGTCAGTGAATGGGGAAGCTGCAACTTCATGCATTCCCGCGGCGAGACCCGAAGCTTCCTGCAGTCCTGTGCAAACTACTGGATCAGCGAATTCCATATGGATGGTATCCGTATGGATGCGATCAGCCGCGCCATCTACTGGCAGGGCGATCCGGCAAGAGGCGTCAACCTCAATGCTGTAGAATTCCTGCAGTATATGAATCAGGGACTGAAGTGCATGCATCCTTCTGTGATTCTTGCTGCCGAAGATTCCACTTCTTTCCCCCAAGTAACCGATCCTGTCGATCAGGGCGGCCTTGGTTTTGATTATAAATGGGATATGGGATGGATGAACGATACGCTGAATTACTTCCGTACCGCACCGGAATACCGCCCGGAAAACTATCACAAACTGACATTCTCCATGATGTACTACTATGATGCCCGTTTCCTGCTCCCGCTGTCTCACGATGAAGTTGTTCACGGCAAAGCAACGATCATGCAGAAAATGAGCGGCGACTATGAATACAAATTCCCACAGGCGCGTTCTCTGTATATGTACATGTATGCGCATCCAGGCAAAAAGCTGAATTTCATGGGAAATGAAATCGGCCAGTTCCGTGAATGGGATGAAAAACGCGAGCAGGACTGGATGCTTCTGGATTATCCACTTCATGCTGGATTCGCCCGTTTCATGAAAGACCTGAATAAATTGTATCTGGAACACTCTGCTTTCTGGGAAAAAGATTATGAAGCAGATGGTTTCCAGTGGATCGACTGCCATCAGGAAGGATGCTGCATCTATGTATTTGAACGCTGCAGCAAAAAAGAGCGTATGATTTCTCTTTTTAACTTTTCCGACCAGGAGCAGGTATATGAACTGCACATTTCTGATACACAGAAATTAAAAGAACTCCTGAACAGCAATCTCGCTGTTTATGGCGGAACCCAGAAACGAAAAAGTGCCACAAAGGCAATAAAAGACGGCAAGATCGTTCTGACCCTGCCGCCATACTCTTCTGTATATTATCTTGCTGAATAATATTATAAATTTACAGGGCTGCGATCACCTGACGGTGACCGCAGCCCTGACTCTATTTCTTCCTTATACTTCTGAGGAAATAGCAGATTGCCCACGCAATGCTCATTCCCGCTGCAATTCCAAATGCAAAGAGAAAAGTATCCCTTCCATATTCCAGTGCCTGTACCGTGTTCCCTCCCACTATACTGTTCATGCAGTAATAAAGTGTACTTCCGGGAATCAACGGAATAACAGAAGTTACAAAAAAGGATGTAGACGTTTCTTTACAGATTCTTGCAAGAATTTCCGCATACACATCTACAATAAAGCCTGCCAGCAATGACGGAAGAAAGACATTTCCCCAAAGTCCTTTTCCAAGAAGAAACACCATCCAACTTATAAATCCACCAGCTGCTGCCAAAGGCAGGTATTTCTTTTTCATATGGAAGAGAATTCCAAATCCCACGGAACCAAGGGCTCCGGTAATCAGCTGTATTACAATTGTTGTGTTCAAAGCCCCAGCCTCCTAAACAGAAGAATTGCCCCCATAAATCCAAGTGCCAGTGCGGCCGCCAAAAGCAATGCCGCAATCAGACGGATAATTCCGGAAAGTGTATCACCAATCAGCACATCCCGGATAGCATTTGTTGACATAAGACCTGGAATCAAAAGCATAATGTCCCCAATCATAATCTTATCCATATGAAGGAACGGACAAAGCAAAACAAGTCCACAAATAACACATCCTGTCAGAAAAGAAGCAGCAAACTGAAACGTCACTTCATTCATACACACTGGTCGAAAATATTGCTGTAATGCCCAGATCAAAACAGCCCCAAGTCCTGCCGCAATCGCATCCGAAATACTTCCACCATAAAAAAGTGCAAAACTACTGGCCGCCAGAAGGCTTCCAAAAAGTTTCCAGAGTGGCTTTGGTCTGTCTGCATTGATCTTATCAAATTCTTTTCGAAGTTCTGTGGCAGAAACAGGCTGCCTGCAAAAACGACGACTCAAGTCATTTAACTGCTCCAGCTTGGTAAAATCATTTCCGCCATCTTCCCGTACCCGGCGAGTCTGTGTACGCGCTCCGTCTCCCGGAAATTCCATCGTAATGACAATACTGGATGTGATCACAAAAACATTCATCTGAGTAGCACCACAGGCATAGCCCATTCGATTCAGTGTATCCTCCACCCGGAAGATCTCTGCACCGCTGTTTAACAGTGCATCGCCCATATCAAGAAAAACATGCAAATAATCTTTGGCTGTCTGCATGAGAATTACTCCTTTAATCTTCTGAAAATATCTTAAGTATAAATCTTAATCACGGACAATACAACTTCTTTCTATCCATGGAACAGCCAGCATAGTCAATAAAGGCAATATACTTACTGACTGCCTCGGATGCGCCTCCCAGAAAATATAAAAGACAAGCGCACCACACCAGTAGATTGCCAGGATCCAGCTGTATTTGTCTGTTTTTTTCTTACGAAATGTGCAACACACGCCAGACAGGATCAGAACATACAATACTATATTGTAAGCCTGCATATATGTTCTGAACAAACCGGATCTTTTACCAACGAGCCAGTCATAGCAGGTTGTTTTTTCCACTACATTTTTTGTGTATTGAGTATATCCATGTGTACCGATTCCCCATACAATTGCTTCTTTTTTTATGGCAAGCTTCAGATTCCCCAGCACTCCATTCTCACGAAGATGTTCAAGATAGACCTTTTTATTATTTTCCACTTTTTCTTCATGTGTCGGAAAACTGCGTGTAAACCTCATATCTTTTACATTGTACGTTCCATTGCCATGGCTTCCCATCATCAGAAAATGCTCAATCGTAATCGCCGAATCATAAGTATCCATGTCTACATGGTAACGATATACTCCACCCCATGCCAACTGAAAAATCAGCAAACCACATACCAGTGGAATCCCCAATGTAAGTAACTTTTTCCAATACTTATTCAGCAAGATCCAGACGCCAACCGCAAGTACTATAAAAATGCTGGTTACACGAATGCAGGTTGCAAACCCGATCAGAAATCCGGCAGCAAGAAAGTGTATCATCTTCCAGTGATTTTTTTTCTTGTAACAGCCGTATATAATAAAACCTACACCGGCCATAACCAGTCCGGCTGATATCGTATCAGTATAATAATAAGACGCGTATGCGTAAAAAGAAGGATTCGTAAGAAGTAATACCATATATACCGCGGTTGTTCGAATCGTAGTAACTTTTTTTAAAATAAGGAATGCAGATACATACATAACAAGGATCAACAGCACATTAAACAATCCAGCCGCAATCCGGTAATCCATACCTGTAAATGCTGCCATACGGAATACATAGTAGATTACGATTGCCAGTGGAATATTATTTGTATTATAAGCAAAGTACTTCGATTCGCCAAAACTGATTTTCCCTGTCTCCACCATATCTACACAATAATCATAAATATGATTCAGATCCACTTCCGGAACCAGTCGCATATGAAAAACAATATATGTCTGCACAATAACCGCTGCGAATATCCCTGCTATGGTCAGGTAGTACAGTGTTCTCTCCGATAATCGCCGGAACAGTGTCAGGCTTCCTGCAAATACTGCTGCATAGCATAGCAACACCAGTATTACTTTTGTTATATTTATATCTTTCATAACAAGAGGCTCAACAAATGACACAAATGATACAAACAATGCAGCTATTATTACAAAACAATATGTTATTTTTTCTATGGATTTTTTCATTCTATTATTCCTCGTTTCCGAATAGCTACAATCTTCTGTGCTCATTTTAGCATAGTATAATTTTATTGTCATCTGTATCATTTACAGAAGAAAAAAGAACGCCAGTTGCCTGACGTTCTTGAATGATCTTTATTATCTTCTTCCGTAGCGTGTTGCCAGTTCCAGCATTTCTTTCTGAAGTTCTGCCGTGAACTGTCCTTCTTTTAATCTCCACTTCCAGTTCTTTCCAAGTGTGGATGGCTGATTCATTCGTGCGGAATTATCGAGTCCCAGATAATCCTGCATCGGCACGATACAGAGATTCGCAACACTCTGCATTACCAGACAGATCAGGTCGTCACACAGTTCCTTACCGGAGTCCTTGAAATTATTCAGATATTTACGCACCTGCCGTCTCTCTGCCGGAGTGATATCCTCCAGCCAGGAAAGCAGTGTTTCATTATCATGTGTTCCCGTATAAACAACGCAGTTTCTTGGATAGTTGTGTGGCAGGTAGTCACTGGCATTTCCGGTATCACGCTCATCAAAGGCAAACTCAATAACCTTCATATTCGGATAGCCACTCTCTTCTACCAGTCTCTTAACACTGTCTGTCATATATCCAAGGTCTTCTGCGATGATCTCCCTGTCACCAAGACTTGCGGAAATTGCACGGAACAGATCGATTCCAGGTCCTTTTTCCCACCATCCGTTTTCTGCTGTCGCATCGCCATAAGGAATTGCATAGTATTCATCAAATCCACGGAAATGATCAATCCTTACAACATCATACAGACGGAAACAATTGGCAATTCGTTTGATCCACCATTCATATCCGGAGTTGCGATGCACTTCCCAGTTATACAGCGGGTTTCCCCAGAGCTGACCAGTCGCGGAAAATCCATCCGGAGGGCATCCGGCCACCTGTGTCGGGCAATTCTTCTCATCGAGTTTGAAGAGCCATGGGTTTGCCCAGGTATCCGCACTGTCCATTGCTACATAGATTGGAATATCACCAATGATCTGGATTCCTTTTTCATTGGCATAAGCTTTCAGTTTCATCCACTGCTGGCGGAATTTAAACTGCATATATTCCTGAAATTCAATTTCGAAATACATTTCTTCTCTGTAATAATCCAGTGCATTCTGCCAGCGAAGGCGGATATCCTCTGCCCATTCACTCCACTGTACACCGCCGAAACGCTTCTTCACTGCCATAAAGAGTGCATAATCTTTCAGCCACCATGCCTCTTCTTCCTGGAACTTACGGAATTCTGGATCCATATAAATATTGCTTCTTTCATATGCTTTTCGAAGAAGAATCATACGGCCTTCGTATAATTTTGCATAGTCAACACTTGACTCATTATCTCCAAAATCAACACTGTCACATTCTTTTTTGGTGAGAACCCCTTCTTTTATCAGCTCTTCCAGGCTGATAAAATATGGATTTCCAGCAAAAGTGGAGAAGGACTGGTATGGAGAATCTCCATAGCTGGTCGGCCCCAGCGGCAGGATCTGCCAGTAACTCTGGCCGGCAGCCTTCAGTGCATCTACAAATTCATATGCTTTTTTGTCAAAACATCCGATTCCATATTTTGAAGGCAGGCTGCTGATTGGAAGCAGCACGCCGCATTTTCTTTTCTTTGCCATTTTCTTTCCTCCCTCTATTTCTCTTGTAAACACGGAAAACCAGGCGGTGTTTCACGCCCGGCAGTCCTACTTCGTCCGTTATACTTATTTTGACATAAAAAGGTGGGAATCGTCAATGTTCAGAATTGATTGTTTATGTTAAATTTTGAAGATATTTTCTTAATCCAAATGAAAAACCGGATGAAGATCCACACATACAGGACTGTTATCCGGATTGGTTTCCATGATATCCGCCATAAAATCCCACCACTGATATAATTTTGTTGCTCACCACCTGCAGAGGTGGGAGTCATCTCACATCTGATATATATCCAGGGACTTTTCTTTTTTCCAGAACTAATTGCACTATTTTCAAAAATTTTTGACAACCCTAAAATACCATAATAAAAAACAACCTCCTGGATATACTAAACTTCAGAACTTCTATAAACCCTGAATTTGTATACCATGGAGGTTATTTATGTCAAAAAATTCTTCTGAAAAGCCAAAGACTCCTACGAGCCAGGGAATCATTGATTCCTGTGATTTTCCCTCAAATGCAGCATCCACTCAGGACTGCACTGGATTGATTCCATCCGGGCCGGTGAACGAGGATGAACTGGAATCCTATGAAGCGCTATATCATTATCAGCCACCCCAAATCAAAGATACTTACCCAAATGATAAATGAATCCCAGCAGCTCTCCCCGCTTATAAAATAACAGGAGAAAAGGCAATATGCCCTTTCTCCTATGCTTTTCGTATAGGCTGTATTACCAATACATTTTCATATATTTCTCCGCTTCTTCATCGGATAAAGAAAATTCTTCGATAATATTTTTAATTACTTCTTCTGTAAACAATTCTCCATTTTCTTTCTTTTCCTGCAGACGTTGCCGATGCAGGTTCCAGACAGCCAAGCAGTGTAGATTTCACCGGACCTATATATTTCACACTCTCAAGAAACACAGAAAAACCAACTGCTGTGCCAATAATAACAATAACTGCAATGATGATCCAGGCTGGAAGCTCCAGATTTGTCGGGAAAATCCACGCCCTGGTCAAGAAAAAAAGTACACTTCCACCAATCAACATTCCCCATCCTGTAATCGTGAGATTTCCTTTGGAATCTCATTTGAATCTATCAATGTTTCACAGAATTATACTCTCCCGGATTGCATCCAAATCGCTTACGAAATGCACTGGCAAAACGGCTTGGATTGCTGAATCCCACCATTTCTGTAATCTGTGTCATAGAATACTGTCCACTCTGCACCAGCGAAAAGCTTTTGTTGACACGGTATTCTTCCAGATATCCGGTGATAGTTTTGCCTGTCATTTTTTTGAAAAGGCGGCAGCAGACTTCTCTTGACAAATGCACCTGATCTGCCAGGTCCTGAAGAGAAATTACTTCTGTAAAATGCATATTAAGATAATTCAGCATTTTTTCCAGACGTTCCAGTTCCTGCAGATTTGCCGGGACGAATTTCGTCAATTCCTGTCTGTGCCCATAAAGGATCATAGCAAATGCTTCACACAGAAGTCCCTTGATATTTAATTCATAGCAGAATCGTTTCCGGTCAAAAGCTTCTTCTACCTGGTTTAATTTCTGCAGAATTTCTTTTCCATTTTCATCAAATCCAGCCAAATAAATACAGGGTATCGCTGAATTTTGCAGAAATGGTTGAAAACATTTTCGCTCAACATCACTTCCAAAATCGCCATACAGAAAGTCTGGTCTTACAAGTATCGTACTGTAACGTACATGTTCATTTCCAGGTGAACTGCAGCTGTGCGGTACATTTCGATTCAGCAGAAATCCCTCTCCCGTTCTGACCCTGTAGCTTTTCTGGTATACCTGAAAGACGGCCTCTCCTTCCCTTATAAGGTTGATTTCGAGATCATTATGCCAGTGAATCGGCACATTTTTGCCCTCAAATGACCAGAGATCATCGTGGTTCACTGTCATCGGAAAAGTTTCTGTTCCATGCTTTTCAAGTTCTCTTCTTGCACTGTCTACCAGGATTGTTCTTTTTGCCATTTTACCCTCTCCAGTTTTTATCTGCTTTCATGTCAAAAAATGTTCTTTATTATCATAAATAAATTTGCTGATCTGGTCAATATCTGTATCATAAACAGCAATACCAGAATCGCATTTTACTATCAGTTTCTCTATAATTGGGCGTGCAGTAAAAAACACGCAATAATTCTAAGGAGGATGTTCTTATGTCCAGACCGAAATCAAAAGAAATGGATCTCACTGTCGGAAATCCATTCTGGTCACTGTTAAAATTTGCAATTCCGGTTATTCTCGGAAATCTTTTTCAGCTTTTTTATACACTTGCTGACTCTGTGATCGTCGGCAAAACGCTTGGTGCTGATTCCCTTGCAGCAGTCGGTGCCACCAGTATCATTATCTATTTTGTCTTTTGCTTTATCAATGGTTTTACCGGTGGATTCGGTATCTGCCTTGGCCAACGGTGTGGTGCAAAGGACGAAAAAGGCATGCGCAAAAGTGTTGCTGTATCCACACTGCTCAGTATTATTTTTACCATAGTCCTGACTCTGATCTGCTGCCTGCTGGCTCACCAGATTCTCAGGTGGATGCAGATTCCGGAGGATATTTCCGGCGAAGCTTACGATTACATGTTTGTCGTTCTTCTCGGAACGGGCGCAACTGTTTTTTATAATATGATCTCCAATATGCTTCGTGCGCTGGGCGACAGTAAAACACCGCTTTATTTTCTGGTGTTTTCTTCTGTTTTGAATATCTTTCTGGATATCCTATTTATTGTACCATTCCATATGGGTGTTGCCGGTGCTGCCTGGGCTACGATTCTTTCTCAGTTTCTTTCTGCCCTGTTCAGTCTGCTCGTCGGCCTGAAAAACTTCCCGGTACTGCATTTACACCGCGAAGATTTTCATGACATCAGAGGAACCATCAGCCTGCATCTGAAAACAGGCTTTCCTATGGGATTTCAGATGTCTGTCATGTGCATCGGACAGCTTGCCATGCAGACAGTTGTGAATTCTCTTGGTACTGCTGCTGTTGCCGGATATACAGCAGCTTCCAAAGCCGATCAGCTTTCGGTGCTTGTAAATAATGCTATGATGACTGCAATTTCCAATTATGTTGCCCAGAATTTCGGTGCAGGCAAAAGAGAACGGATCCGTCAGGGTGTACGGGCATGTCTAATCCAGACAGAAACTTTTAATCTGATCATGTGTATCGGTATCCTGCTTCTTCGCCACCCGATCGTACAGATGTTCCTGTCCAATCCGACAAAGGAAATTTACCATTATTCCGATATGTATCTGACCATCGTTGCACCGTTTTACTTTATCCTCGGTCTTCTTGCCGTTTATCGTACTTCCATCCAGAGTATGCAGAACGGACGTGCACCTTTTGCAGCCTGCATGATAGAACTTGTTATGCGTATTACTGCTACCGTAGGACTTTCCGGTATGATCGGATACACTTCCGTCTGCATTGCCAGCCCTCTCGCCTGGATCGGAGCCTGCGCCCTGCTGATCCCGGTTTACTACAAAATGATGCGTAAAATTTAACTTACTATTTTTCAGCTGCCTCCTGGGCATATTTTGTTGTTACAAGATTTTCATAGGATACACGTTCACTCAGTTCACCAGAATCTTCCAGAATGTCTTCCAGAAGTTCGAAGCTTTCTTTTTCAAAGATAAGATTAGATTTCCAGGTGTCCTGGTCATAGTAACGCTTTACAATGGCTGTGACTGTATCCAGGTCAGTTTCTGCAAACTGCGGAGCAATAACTTCTGCAATTTCTTCTGGCGTATGACTCTGGACATATTCCATTCCTTTCTGAAGAGCATTTGTAAATTTCTGGATGATTTCCGGATTTTTTTCCATGTAGCTGGTCTTTGCACTATAGGAAGTATATGGAACATAACCGGAATCTACGCCAAGTGAAGCAACAACATATCCGGCTCCTTCTTTTTCCAGTGCTGTCGCGGATGGCTCAAACTCTACTGTAAAATCTGCAGAAGTATCGCCTGTAAAAGCCGCTGCTGTAGAACCAAAATCAATGCTCTGGTCAATCGTCAGATCTTTCTGCGGATCCAGTTCGTTTTTACGGAGAATATATTCGAATACCATTTCAGGCATACCACCTTTACGTCCGCCAAGAACTTTCTTATCTTTCAGATCTTCCCATTTAAAATCTGGCATCTTTTCTCTTGCAACCAGGAAATTCCCGGCTCGCTGGGTAAGCTGTGCAAAGTTTACAACAGGATCCGTAGCTCCCTCCTGATAGGCATAGACAGATGCTTCCGCTCCCATAAATCCGATATCTGCCTCACCAGATATTACAGCCGTCATTGTCTTATCTGCTCCAAAACCAGTCACAAGTGTCAGATCCAACCCCTCATCTTTAAAATATCCTTCTTCGATTGCCACATACTGTGGTGCATAAAAGATGGAATGGGCTACTTCATTTAGTGTAACCTTTGTAAGCTTCTCTTCCGTGCTGTCTTTCTTCGCAGCAAATACTCCCATTGGCAGTGCAGTCACCGCCAGAACAACTGCTGCCGCCAGTGAGATCCATTTTTTATTTTTCATGCAGATTCTCCTTTACAGACTTCTTCTGTTAGAGTATGCAGAAAATAGAAGATTGTGAAGGCATTCATAATTTGTTATAATTTTCTGAAAGAATCACAGCTCACCATCTATCAGAAGAATTTCGAAAATAATATTACTCAGACAAAGGGGCACTTATATGGAAAAAAATCTTACAGACAATTACGAAAAACAGATATATATCGGAAGAAATTTGTTTTTGAGATATGATCAGGATATGCTGATAAAGAAATATAAATTAAAAAATGACCACGCATACCTGTACCTGAATTATATCGGAACAGAATATCGGATCAGCCGCTCAGATGGTTCCATCGAATATATGGCCAAAGGCATCTGGAAAATCTGCAAAGAATATTCAATTGTTATGACGATCTACGACCTGCTCTGCTACTCAGAAGATAAACCGCTTCCTCCGCTTACAGGACAATGGCAGCCTGTAACCAGATTTATTCCCACCGGAAGCAGCCCGTCCGGAGATGTGTTTACCCCTAAATATGAAGCAGCATTCTCCGGCAAAGTAAATGTCGTCAGCCAGGCTTGTCTCTGTCTAGGAGGGGAATTACAGAAACGCCTGGCCGGGGCTGATCTGACTTTTGAAATGCCTGTTATGGGAGATTTCTCTGTGCTGTTCCAGTTCTGGGACGCTGATGAGGAATTCCCTGCAAAAATCTTATTGTTGTGGGATAAGGTATCCTTATCGTATCTTCATTTTGAGACAACCTTTTATCTCCAGGGAGATTTACTGGAAACGATATTGCAGAAAATCAATGCCTAATCTTCTCGTAATATCCCTGGTAAACCGTTGCCTCTATTGATCTATATCATCCAGTGCCATCTCGCAGGTGAATACCTCTATATGATGACGCACATTCGCATAAGTGCCCTGTACCATCATCGTTCCCATAAAGTGCCAATGGAGAATGTTTCAGTCTTACTTCCGCAATCTGTAATATGATCGGTGTATCCAGTTCTTCGGCTGCCTGGATTGCCCCTTTTACCATCTCCATATTTCCTACACTGAATGCGCCTACACCTCTTCGGTTACTCCTCGCATGCTCCAGCAATTTCTTCATCGTTACTAATGCCATCGTTCTGCTCCTTTCCAGTCACTTTCGTATGTTTCAGGTTATGTCCTAATATTGTAAGACAGATCAGTGCTATGACTGCAAACACTACGCCTGTTACAATACTACATGCATTCCATATCCTTTTCCTGTGATAAATCCTGATAATGCCGGGGCCCCACAGGTTGCTATCACTATCCCAAGCATGACAAATCCGTAATTTTCTCCTGTATGTTCGATTCCGAATAACGAACTTGTAAAGGAGGGAAAACTGCCCATGATACCACCATAGCAGCCATACATCAGGATGATCGCTGCTGTTACTGTATAAGTAAGCACATCAAAGCACGCAAAGCGTAGCAAGTCCCTCAAAGATTGAAGGATTCAGGGAGTTTGAAGCGGACTTGTCCGCTTTGTTCTTTCAGGTTAATATAATGGCAGCAACTGTTTACCAACCTTGCCATGTTTCGACAAAAGCTATATAATAGAAATTATCTGTATCAAATCATAATTTCAGGAGGTAACAGCATGAAATTCAATCCATTCTGTATGTGCTGTGCTGTCAGCAAACAGGAACAGAATATCCGTTCCTTTCAGAACATGGACAAAAAGGTAGAATATATGAAGAGAGTCATGGACCGTATGGCAAATATTGCAGAAGAAGACTGTGCCCCCAGCGTTTCTGTCGAATTAAAAAAAATGTTCCGTGATTTCTGGGAACAGCCTATGGAAGACTATACTTCTGTCAAAAAAAAATACAATCAGCTTATGCTGGATATGGAAGCTTCTCTTGAAGAGACCATCCGGAATTCTGAAGATCCGCTGGAAACTGCACTTCTTTATGCCCGTATTGGCAACTATATTGATTTTGCAGCTCTGTCAAATGTAAATTCCGATACAGTTTTGTCTCTTCTCAAAGAAGACAATAAAGAACCTCTTAATGCACAGGAATACCTGCATTTTCGAAAGGACTTAAGCGCAGCCTCCCGCCTTGTCTATCTGACTGATAACTGCGGAGAAATCGTTCTTGACAAACTGGTTATCATACTTCTTAAAGAACTCTGTCCGGAACTCGATATCACCGTAATCGTCAGAGGTTTTCCTGTTATCAATGATGCGACAATGGAAGATGCACAGGATATAGGCCTTGCCGAACTGACCACAGTAATCGGAAATGGAAGCGAAGTCGGCGGCACCTGGCTTCCCCATATCAGCAGCGAAGCCCGTGAGGCACTTGAATCTGCTGATCTGATCATTGCCAAAGGACAGGGCAACTACGAAACGCTTCATGATTGTGGACTCAATATTTACTACCTGTTCCTGTGTAAATGTAAATGGTTCCAGTATCAGTTTAACGCAAAACCTCTGCAGGGTATGTTCATAAACGAGCGCCGTATTTGACAGTTTGACCAAGCTTCCCGGGCTTTTCGTCAATCTGTCAAGAAACCCCTGAAATATTTGTAGGATTCTTCTCTTTATTCTCCGACACAAATTCAGTATACTGATAACAGTTCAAAACAAGAGCAAAAAACTTACATAATATTTTGGAGGGAAAAATAATGGCAAGTTTATCTTTACAGCACATTAATAAGACATATCCAAACGGTTTTGAAGCCGTTAAAGATTTTAACCTTGAGATTGAAGACAAAGAGTTCATCATTTTCGTAGGACCTTCCGGATGTGGTAAATCTACTACACTTCGTATGATAGCCGGACTGGAAGAAATCACCAGCGGTACCTTAAAGATCGGCGATAAAGTTATGAACGATGTAGAGCCAAAAGACCGTGATATCGCAATGGTATTCCAGAACTACGCTCTGTATCCTCATATGACCGTATATGATAACATGGCATTCGGACTGAAGCTTCGTAAAGTTCCGAAAGATCAGATTGATAAAGCAGTTCGTGAAGCTGCAAGAATCCTTGACCTTGAGAAACTTCTTGATCGTAAACCGAAAGCTCTTTCCGGTGGACAGAGACAGCGTGTTGCTATGGGACGTGCTATCGTTCGTAATCCTAAGGTATTCCTTATGGATGAGCCGCTCTCCAACCTGGATGCAAAACTTCGTGTACAAATGCGTATCGAGATCTCCAAGATTCATCAGAGACTGGGTGCAACAATCATCTATGTAACACATGACCAGACAGAGGCTATGACACTTGGTACCAGAATCGTTGTTATGAAAGACGGCGTTGTTCAGCAGGTAGATACTCCTCAGAACCTGTACCAGAAACCAGGCAACCTGTTCGTAGCTGGATTCATGGGATCCCCGCAGATGAACTTCCTGGATGCAGAAATCAAAGAAAAAGGTTCCGATCTTGTTGCAGTAATCGGCAAAGACGAACTGGTTATCCCGGCTGCTAAAGCAAAAGCTCTTAAAGATGGCGGCTATGTAGGAAAAACAGTTGTTATGGGTATCCGTCCGGAAGATGTTGCAGACAAAGCTGACGGTTCCATGTCTTCTACAGTTAAAGTATATGAGCTTCTTGGTGCAGAAGTATTCCTGTACTTCGATGTAAACGGAACTCAGATCACAGCTCGTGTTGATCCAGGCACAAAAGCAAAAACAGGTGATCCGGTTAAATTCGATTTCAATATGGAAAAAACTCATTTCTTTGACAAAGATACAGAACTGGTTATCACAAACTAAGATTCAATCAGAATATCAGACCCGGGGCAATTTACCCCGGGTCTTTTTTTCAGAAAACTATTTTCAGAAAGGATGGTTCAATGTCAGTACAGAGAACACTACAAAAATATATGGATGACTGGAAACGCATCAGTCATTTCGATTTCTGTCTTCTTCAGGAAGATAATTCCATTTTGGTCACCACCTGTGACCGCCGCCTTCCAGCAGAATCCAAACTGGAAGAATTCCGAAACAGCACTGCTCTTTGTCTGTCAAATGCCACCTGCTGTCTCTACAAAATAACAGAAAAAAATGAACAGCTTCTTCTCATTGTGTGGGGAAGCGAAGATTCTGTTTCCACGATTGGCGAACTGGCTGTCTGCCAGATTGAGAGTATCCTGGAAAGTTATGCCGAAAAAAATGACAAAAATGCCTTTATGCAGAAACTGCTCCTTGGAGATTATACAGATGTAGAAGCCTTTAACCGGGCACGCAAACTTCATATTTCTTCCAGTGCAAGGAGAGCTGTCTTTCTCGTTGAAACCCGTCAGTCCAAGGATGAACACGCATTGGCTACCATCAAAAATATATTTTCTGCACGCACGCATGATTTCATCACTTCTATCGATAATCGTGGCATTATTGTCGTCCGTGAACTGACATCTGCAGAAACATATGACGATCTGGAAAATATTGCACATATGCTTGTAGATATGCTGGGAACAGAAGCCATGACACAGGCCTGGGTTGCTTACAGCAACACGGCAAATGACCTGAAAGATCTTTCCAATGCATACAAAGAAGCCCGCACCGCTCTTGAGATTGGTAAAATTTTCTATGCCGAACGCAATGTCTTCGGATATCGCACTCTCGGTATTGGACGACTGCTCTACCAGCTTCCAGTTTCCATCTGTGAAATGTTCATCCAGGAAATTTTCGGAGATGAATCACTGGATTCCATCGACGGAGAGACACTGGCGATCATCCGTACTTTCTTTGAGAATAATCTGAATCTGTCGGAGACATCCAGACAGTTGTATGTGCATAGGAATACGCTTGTGTATCGTTTTGAAAAGATACAGAAACGGTTTGGACTTGATCTCCGTACCTTCGAAGATGCTATGACCTTTAAGCTTGCCATGCTTGTGTCCCGGTATCTGCGATATCAGAACAGAACCTGAGGGGGAGTCGTTTTTATTTCAGGAGCATCAGGTGTTCAGGTGGAAGATAGAGATATTTCGGCAGGTTCTTATCATGCTCGTCCGTAAAACTTTTTTTCGGGCGCATCCACCAGAGAACTGCCCCCTCTTCCATTCCCGGACTTTTCACCAGATACTGATGTTCAAAGGTTGTCTCCACATACTCTGCCGCTTCAAATACCAGGCAGTTTTCTCCCGCCTTCTCTGACGGACGAATCCAGTGACCGCGGATTGCGATATGTGTCATATCCAGTTCCACCTTCTGCTCTGTACGAAGAGATATTCCCCAGTCCAGAGCAAATACCTGATATTCTCCCATACGTTCAATTCTCGAACTGTTTTTGCAGCCGGTCAGTCTTGCTGCTTCCAGAAGCTGTGGCTGTTCAAATAATTTTCTTGTATCACCAAATATCAGTGTCTTGCCATCTTTTAGAAGCATCAGCTCATTGCAAAATCTGAAGGCCTCATCTCGACTATGTGTGACCATCAGCATATCTCCCTGATACTGTTTTAGAAATTCCTGCATATCTTTTTGCAGTACATCCTTCAAATATCCATCCAGTGCAGAAAAAGGTTCATCCAGAAGGATCGCTTCCGGCTCACCGATCATCATTCTTGCCAGAGCAACTCTCTGCTGCTGTCCACCGGAAAGTTGTGATGGATAACGGTTTTCCAGTCCCTCCAACTGATATCTTTTCATAAAATCTCTGGCTTTTTCTTCTCTCTGTCCCTTCTCACCACGATAACCGCACAGAATATTATCTTTTACTGTCATTGTCGGAAACAATGCATAATTCTGAAACAGGTACCCAATCCGACGCTCCTGCGGCTTCAGATTGATTTTCTTTTCTGAGTCAAAAACTGTTCTTCCATTGATTACGATTTTGCCTCTGTCCGGCGTCTCAATTCCTGCGATACAACGAAGTGTCATACTCTTTCCACTTCCAGATGCACCGAGGATTCCAGTTGCTGATGTATTGCTCTCAAACACTGACTTGAGAGAAAAGCCTTTAAAATTCTTTTCTATATTTACCTGTATTGCCATCAGATCCACCTTCTACTCTTCATGCCCCGCCCTGAGACAATATTGATCAGTGCCACGATCACAAACGAGATCACTACGATTACCACAACCCAGAACCCAGCTATATCATAATTTCCAGCCGAAGTTTCTGCTGCAATTGCAACGGACACTGTACGAGTCTTACCAAGAATGTTTCCTGCAAGCATGGAAGTCGCTCCATACTCACCAATTGCTCTTGCAAATGCCAGAACAGTTCCGGATGCAATTCCCGGCGCAGCCGCCGGAACGATCACTTTCCAGAAAATTCTGCGATCACTCATTCCCAGTGTCTGTCCTGCATAGATCAGATTCACATCCACCTGTTCAAAAGCAGCCCGTGCATTTCGGTACATCAGTGGAAATGCAATCACTGCAGCAGCGATCACGCAGCCTTTCCATGTCTGTACCACTTTAAAATCAAAATTCTCCATGAGAAATTTTCCGAAAGGTCTCCTGAGACTGAAAATCACCAGCAAAAAGAAACCAGCAACTGTCGGCGGAAGCACCAGTGGCATAGTCAGGAGCCCATCCCATATTGCTCTCGATACCGGCTTCATCTTCATAATCTTACGTGCACAGAAAATTCCCAGAAAAAAGGCAATTATCGTAGCCACTGCTCCGGTCTTTAAAGAAATCCACAATGGACTCCAGTTTATTTCCTGTAAAAATTCCATTCTTTTCTTTCCTTTTGTATGTACAAAAAGGGGCTGACATATATGCCGCCCCTTTTATATGTAATCGATAATTATTTAGCTTCTTCTGCAGTATCTGTTTCTTCGGTTTTGTCTTCCTTTGCATCTTCTGCAGTTTCTTCTTTCTTATCATCTGCTTTATATGCGGCAAACCCATACTCTTCAAATACTTTCATGGCATCATCCGTCTGCAGGTACTCAAGAAACGCATCTGCAGCAGCTGCTTCTTCGTCAGATGCCTCTACGTCTACAGTAAGTCCCACCGGATAAAGAACCGGTGTTTCCAGAGAACCTTCCGGAGCTTCTGCGATAACATCTACTTTGTCTGCAACGGATGCAGCATCTGTTGCATAAACGATACCGATTTCGTTACTTCCCTCGCTGACAGATGCAAGCACATCTGTTACATTCTTGCCTTCATTGATCTCCATCTTGTTAACATCGTCTTCGATGCCAAGGTTTTTGAAGATTTCACGGGAATACTGTCCAACCGGTACATCCTCGCCCGCAAGCGCAATGTTCTTCGCATCTGTGATATTTTCGAAACCTGTAACTTTTGTTTCGCCATCCTTTGGTTTGATCAGAACAACTTTGTTCTCCAGGAGATCTACCACAGAGTCTTTCTTGGCCAGTTTCTCACCTACCAGCGCATCCATCTGTTTGGTTGCTGCTGAAAAGAAGATATCACATCTGGAACCTTCTTCGATCTGTGTCTGTAATGTACCTGAACTGTCTGCATTGAAAAGAATATTAACATCCGGATACTCTTCATTAAAATCTTTCTGGATCTCATCCATTACATTTGCAAGGCTTGCTGCAATAAATACATACAGATCACCACTTGCATCCTCTGTTGTTGCAGCCTGTACACTTCCTGCACTCATTCCTGCTGCCATAACGCCAGCCAATATTACAGTTAATATTTTTTTCTTCATGAATATATCTCCCTTCTTTTCTCTCAAATGTTGTTCAATATTCATGCTAATATTTTAACTGTAATAAAAATTCAAATCAATTTAACAGCTGCAATTTGCAATAGAAATTTTTTATAGAACCTCAAAATATTTTAGTAGTTCCAGTCATCACTGCCACTGTCATAGGAATCTGAATCATTTCCCTCATCAACATAATCATCGCTTCCGTCATCATAGTCGTCACTGTCATCATAGCTGCTGCCATCATCATAACTACTGTTATCCGAAGAACTACTGTCATAACTGCTGTCATCACTGCTGTCGTCACTGCTGTCGTCATAGCTGCTACTGTCCGAAGAGCCACTGTCATAACTACTGTCATAACTACTGTCATCACTACTGTAAGTTTCTGTATCACTGTCATCGGATTCATCAGAGGATGCTGTCTGCTGTGAGTTGTCCTTTGTATCTTTTTCAGACTTGTCTGCAAGACTTGTGTATGTAAGATATGCTGTGGAGCTTTCTTCATCATAAGCAAGAGATGCTTTTTCCATATCACTGAGATCAATGCTGTAAATCTGGTAAACATCTCCTTTTGCAGTAACGATCTTCATATCATATACAGTTGTAGTTGTTGTATCTGTTGATTCATCTGTACTGTCTGAAGAAACAGCTGTGTCATCCGGAGTATAGAACATCTGTACCTGTTCAGATGCTTTTACAGAAGCTTCTGCCGGAATCAGGTTCTTGCCCCAGTCATCTCCGCCGGATGTCATCAGATAGATTTCTCTCAGATCATCCTGCAGACCATTGGTCATATAAATATATTTCGCCTGAGAAGTCTTAACTCCAATCACTTTCGGAGCCGGTGTGGATGTCGGTACCGGTGTTACTGTTACCGGAACTTCTGTCGGTGTCGGTGTTGCTGCCGGAGTCGGTGTCACTTCAACAACCGGTTTTGAAGAACCACATCCTGTAAAGGTAAGTATCATTGTCATGCCAAGTACGAGCATTATATGTTTTGCTTTCATTATTTACCATCCTCTCCGGTCTGAAGACCGTTCTATTTCATTTTTTATTTTCCATAGTTCTTTTTATTATCCCATGTATGCTCTTAAAAGTCAAATCAGTGTTCATAAGTCAATATTCCGCGAGGTGTTTTGTCATATATATGACAAAATCCCGAGACATACAGGTCAAAATGCCATCACCGTAGGTGATTTAAAATGCATTTTGGCCAAGTGCTGTGAACGGAGTGAACAGCAACTAAATCAGGCTGCCATAACAATATTTTACAGCAGCCTGGTCAGAATTTGATTCATTTCTATATTCAATTATCCAAGGAAATTTTTTCCTACAAAATAGCCCAGCACAAGAACACCAAGTACGATACGATACCAGCCAAAAGCCTTGAAATCATGTTTCTTAATATATCCCATCAGGAATTTGATGGCGATAATAGAAACAAAAAATGCAACCACAACACCGGTGACCAGTGTAAGAACCTCTGCCGGAGTGAATGTGAAGCCGAATTTTACCAGTTTCAGCAGACTCGCTCCGAACATAACCGGAATTGCCAGAAAAAAGGTAAATTCTGCTGCAACCGTTCTTGAAGTACCAACAAGGATACCTCCAATAATCGTGGAACCGGAACGGGATGTTCCCGGAATAACAGATAATACCTGAAAAATACCAATCTTGAATGCCGTGGCAAAACTCAGATCTTCAAGAGATGTACAGATTGGTTTTCTTCGTTTATTGTAATTTTCTACAATGATAAAAATCACACCATAAACGATAAGTGCAATTGCAACAACCACATAGTTGTTAAATTTCTCTTCGATAAAATCATTGAATGGAAGCGCGATCACGATAGTCGGGATGCATGCCACTATAATCTTAAACCACAAAATCCATTTATCTTTATCACAGAACTTCTCCACAAAAGTCAGCACAATGCGAGAAAACGGATTCTTACGTGCAATCTGTGCTTTTTTCTTCTTGGGTATCTGTCGTATGTAAAATGGCCACAGCTTACTCCAATACAGGACAACAACCGCAAGGATTGCCCCCAGCTGAATGACTACCAGAAAAAAATCCTTAAATTCTGTGGTCATATCCATCTTGATAAACTCATCTACAAGGATCATATGACCAGTACTGCTGATTGGAAGCCACTCAGTAATACCCTCTACGATGCCGAGGATCACAACTTTTATAAACTCCAAAACACTCATGTTTCTTTTCCTCTCTGTTTTATTTTTCATGTATCAGTATATTACAGTTTCGGTGGTTCGTAAACCTTTCCATACATTTTAATTCAAAGTTTAAGTTTTGGTTAACTTTTCTTTTCTGCAACATACAAGACCGGAGAAACTTCTGCGGCTTCTCCGGTCAGTAAATCATTTTTATTCGATTATCTGCTTGCGATCGTTGCAATATCGATCAGTGTCAGATTGTGAAGGTCTGTATTCTCAAGACTGGTTACAAGTGCCTCTGCGGTGTCCAGACTGGTAAGGACATTAACGCCTGTCTCAATCGCATTTCGACGAATCACGAAACCGTCTTTCTGATGTTCCACACCCTGTGGAGGTGTATCAATAACAACATCGATCTTATGTCCCAGAATAAGGTCCATAAGGTTCGGCGCCGGCTGTTCCAGTTTGTTAGTACGGATTGCCTTGATTCCATTTTCTTTGAGGACTCTTGCTGTGCCTCTTGTTGCATAGATACGGTATCCAAGTGCCTCAAAACGCCTTGCGATCGGAACAACTTCCTGCTGATCTTCATCTTTGACAGTGATGATCATGTTCTTATACTTCGGAAGTTTGATTCCAGCTCCGATAAATGCTTTGTACAGAGCTTCGTTGAAGTTCTCTGCAATACCAAGACATTCACCTGTGGACTTCATCTCTGGTCCAAGGCTGATATCAGCGCCACGGATCTTCTCGAAGGAAAATACCGGCATCTTGATCGCGATATGTTTTGCTTCCGGCTGAAGCCCTGGCGTATATCCCATATCTTTGAGTTTGTATCCAAGGATCACTTTCGTTGCTAACGGTACGATCGGGATTCCGGTTACCTTACTGATGTATGGTACTGTACGGCTGGAACGCGGATTTACTTCGATAACATATACTTCTTCGCCACATACAATAAACTGAATATTGATCATACCAACTACATGAAGTGCTTTTGCAAGACGACGTGTATACTCAGCAATTGTATCTTTTGCTCTCTGGCTGATCGTCTGTGCCGGATATACGGAAATACTGTCTCCGGAATGGATACCAGCACGTTCAATATGCTCCATGATACCAGGAATCAGGATATCCTCTCCATCACAAACTGCATCGACTTCGATTTCTTTACCCATCAGGTATTTGTCAACCAGAATCGGATGTTCCTGTGCAATCTGATTGATGATTCCGATATATTCCTCTACATCCTCGTCACTGACTGCAATACGCATGCCCTGTCCACCAAGAACATAGGAAGGACGAACAAGTACCGGATATCCTAACTCGTTGGCAGCCTTTTTAGCTTCCTCTGCTGTGAATACAGTCTGTCCCTTCGGTCTCGGGATCTCACATTTTTCAAGGATCTCATCAAAGAGCTCACGGTCCTCTGCAGCATCAACATCTTCTGCAGATGTTCCAAGGATCTTGACTCCCATCTTCATCAGTGCTTCTGTAAGCTTGATGGCAGTCTGTCCACCGAACTGTACAACTGCTCCGTCCGGTTTTTCAATATTTACGATGTTCTCCACATCTTCCGGTGTCAATGGCTCGAAATACAGCTTATCTGCAATATCAAAGTCTGTGCTGACAGTTTCCGGGTTATTGTTTACAATAATTGTCTCATAGCCTTCTTTTTTGAATGCCCATGTACAATGTACAGAACAGAAGTCAAATTCGATACCCTGTCCGATACGGATCGGTCCAGAACCAAGAACAAGAACTTTTTTCTTATCATGGGCAGCAACTGCTTCATTTTCTGTATCCGGGCCGCCATACACAGAATAGTAATATGGTGTTGCGGCAGCAAACTCAGCTGCACAGGTGTCTACCATCTTGTAAGCTGCTGTGATCTTATAACCCTGACGGAGAGCTTTGATATCTGCTTCTGTTCTTCCGCAAAGATTTGCGATCACATAATCCGGGAATTCCATGCGTTTTGCTTCAAGAAGAAGTTCTTCTGTAAGCGGCTGTGTCTTCAGCGCCTGTTCCATCTCTACCAGAATTGCAATTTTGTCAATAAACCATCTGTCGATCTTAGTGATTCTGTGGATATATTCTTTGGAAATATCTCTTCGGATTGCCTCCGCAATCTTCCAGATACGACGGTCATCTACAACTGCCAGTTCTTCAATCAGTTCATCCTCATCCAGGCCTGTGAAGTCATAGGACATCAGGCTGTCTACATGCTGCTCCAGAGAACGGATAGCTTTCATAAGTGCACCTTCGAAATTATGGCAGATACTCATAACCTCACCGGTAGCTTTCATCTGAGTAGTCAGTGTTCTCTTGGCAGTGATGAATTTATCAAATGGAAGTCTCGGAATTTTAACTACACAATAGTCAAGCATTGGCTCGAAACTTGCATATGTTTTTCCTGTAATGGCATTCGGGATTTCATCCAGTGTATATCCAAGCGCAATCTTCGCTGCAACTTTGGCAATCGGATAACCGGTAGCTTTACTTGCCAGTGCAGAAGAACGGCTTACACGAGGATTTACTTCGATAACACAGTATTCGAAGCTTTCCGGATGCAGTGCATACTGTACGTTACATCCACCTGTGATACCAAGTTCTGTGATGATATTCAGTGCTGATGTACGAAGCATCTGATATTCTTTGTCACCCAGTGTCTGAGATGGAGCAACTACGATAGAGTCACCTGTATGTACACCAACCGGGTCAATGTTTTCCATGTTGCAGACAGTAATACAGTTTCCTACACTGTCACGCATTACTTCGTATTCGATTTCTTTCCATCCCGCGATACAACGTTCTACAAGAACTTCTCCTACACGGGAAAGTCTGAGACCATTCTCGAGGATTTCTCTCAGTTCGTATTCGTTATTAGCGATACCACCGCCACTTCCACCAAGTGTGTAAGCCGGACGGAGAACGACCGGATATCCTATCTTTTTAGTAAAAGCCACACCATCTTCTACTGTTGTTACGACTTTAGAAGCAGCAACCGGCTCACCGATTTTTTCCATGGTGTCTTTGAATTCCTGACGGTCTTCAGCCTTCTTGATCGTCTCTGCTGTGGTACCGATCAGGCGCACATTATGTTCTTTGAGAAAACCTTTTTCTTCCAGTTCCATTGCAAGGTTCAGACCTGCCTGGCCACCCAGTGTCGGCAGTACGCTGTCCGGTTTTTCTTTAAGGATCAGCTGCTCTACAACCTCTACAGTAAGAGGCTCAATATAAACTTTATCTGCAATGTCTTTGTCTGTCATGATCGTAGCAGGGTTGGAGTTCAGAAGAACAACTTCCATGCCTTCTTCTTTCAGAGAACGGCATGCCTGTGTACCAGCGTAGTCAAACTCTGCTGCCTGGCCGATGATAATCGGACCGGATCCAATTACAAGAACTTTATGTATATCTTTATTTCTCGGCATGATCTGTTCCTCCCATCATTTCCATAAATCTGTCAAACAGGTAGCTGGAGTCCTGCGGTCCAGGGCAGGCTTCCGGATGGAACTGTACCGTGAAGATGTTTTTGCCTTCATAAGCCATTCCTTCGTTTGTACCATCGTTTACATTGACAAATGCAGGTTTTGCAATACCTTTTTTCTCAAGGGCTTCCGCATCAACCACGTATCCATGGTTCTGAGATGAAATATAAACACGTCCTGTTGCAAGATCCTTAACCGGATGATTGCCTCCTCTGTGTCCGTATTTCATTTTATGTGTATCACCGCCTGTAGCAAGTGCCATCAGCTGATGTCCGAGGCAGATTGCAAAAATTGGTACATCTGACGCATAAAGTTTGCGGATTTCTTCTATAATAGTAGTGCATTCCTTCGGGTCTCCAGGTCCGTTGCTGAGCATGATTCCATCCGGATGGTCTGCAAGGATTTCTTCAGCAGATGTAAGTGCCGGATAAATCGTTACCTGACAGCCTCTTTCATTCAGAGAACGTGCAATATTGCGTTTTGCACCAAAATCCATAAGAGCAACCTTCGGTCCGTTTCCTTTCAGTACTTCCTTCTCACTGCATGTAACTTTTTCAACTACTTTTCCAGTTGTATATGCTTTTAAACGGGGGATTATTTCATCTAAATCATAATTTTCGTTGACTGTGATCATACCATTCATGGTACCTTTTTCACGAAGAATTTTTGTGAGAGCACGAGTATCAATACCGGCAATACCAGGTATATCATGCTTTTCAAGAAAATGCTGAATCGTATCCACGCTTCTGAAGTTACTTGGGATACGGGATAATTCACGAACAATAAAACCATCGATCCAAGGTTTCCTGGATTCCTGGTCCTCATAACAGATTCCGTAATTTCCAATCAAAGGATAAGTCATGCAGACAGCCTGTCCTGCATACGATGGGTCAGTCATTACTTCGAGATATCCGGTCATGGATGTGTTAAAAACGATCTCACTAATGACTTCTCTTGTTGAACCAATACTGGTTCCTTTGAACACATGGCCATCTTCTAATATCAGAAATGCTTTCATATAATCTCCCTTTCTGTTTTTATCTAAATCTTCAAGATTGTATCATAAGCGTTTCCTTTTTTCAACAGGTTAAAGTGCTAAAAATAATTAAGTTGTTCTAAAAAACTTTGTTTTGGCAAATTGTCTAAGTTGAAAATATAATTTAAAAAATTTCAAATTCTATGTTGACATTTCTTTTTCTATGAGGTATGATAATTAGGCAGTCAGCGAGACTGACTGATTTATAGTGAAATGCAGGAGTGGCGGAATTGGCAGACGCGCAGGCTTCAGGTGCCTGTGGTCGCAAGATCGTGTGGGTTCAAGTCCCATCTCCTGCATTCTTTTTTTATTGTCTTTCTTTCAAGAATGCCTCTGCATTCTTGCTGCGAGATGCGCGTCATGCAATGCATGACATACTTCTTCTGCGCATCTCTGCAATCCTGCCGGAGGCTATATCAGATGGGGGATTGACTCCCACCATTGATACTGATTTGTTGCTCGCCACCTACAGAGGTGGGAGTCATCTCGCATCTGATATATCTCGCCGCCACAAACCCAAAATATTTTCCGGCAATTCGCACATAATACCACTTTGTTCCATCGATAGCTTCACGTGTATCACATACATCTATAAGATTATCTCTTTTCAACAGTGGATATTCTCTTAGATTCGGATATTCCGTTCCGGCTCCGGTACGTACATTCAACGCAGACGCCGTAACTTTCCCTACAAATTCGGGTTCTTTACTCAGCTTTTCTTTATCAGAAGGTTCTTCTGCTACATAGTTTTTGTAAAAAACATCTCTGTCTACATATCCTTCTATTCCCGGAATCCGTCCTTTGCTGGTATACTGCCATCCTACGCCTATATCTGGCCGGTATCTCTCAATTAATGTACCATTATCATCCACCGGATATCGTGCGATCCAGAAATCATATTTTTTGAGTTCTTCACTGATCACATTACGATACCAATCCAGATTACAATAGATTCCAAACCGATATCCGGCATCTACAATGATCCTTCGAAATGCTTCTGCCAGACGTGCGATCATTTCTATTCCCAGTCTACGCTGATTGCTGTATTCCAGATCAAGAAATACTGGGAACTGTAATTTCCGCCCCTTTAAAACTTCAATTACCTTTTCTGCTTCTCTTCGTACTTCATCGATTGACAATGCATAAGAAAATTTATATACACCTGTTGGAATTCTGTATTCCATGCATCCGGCATAATTTCGTTCAAAATAACGGTCTATAGCATTTCCGGCTTCCGTGATGCGTATAATTGCAAATTCAGTTCCATGATCAGTCACTTTTTTCCAGTCGATTACTCCCTGCCAGGAAGAAACATCAATTCCCCTATATTCCAAGTCACATCCCCCCTGCTTTATAATAAGCAGGAGGAGAAAAATGGCGCATGTCCTGAGTTAGCATTTTATTTTGCAAATATTTTGAATTTAGCTGTTGACATTTCGTAACATATGATGTATTCTAATTAGGCAGTTGTCGTGAATGACATCTGATATATGAAATGCAGGAGTGGCGGAATTGGCAGACGCGCAGGCTTCAGGTGCCTGTGGTCGCAAGATCGTGTGGGTTCAAGTCCCATCTCCTGCATTCTTTTTTATTTCAAGTGCATATCACCCCCCTGCTGCTTTTCTTTTCAATTGGATTTAAAAGCATGGATTTCTGAAATGAATTAAGAAAATAGACGGCATAGATGCCATGAAATTATAAAAAATCTGCTTTGCATTTATAGTACCATTTGTTCTTCTCTTTTTCAATAGACATTACAAAAAATTAATTAGTACTTCTCACTTCGCTCTATTCCTGTTTCCTCTCCCGGTACCCGCCACACTACCCACAATAAAGTCCGGTGAAGTTGAAATAAAAACAAAAAACTCCAGTAAGGGAAGAACTGCCTGTGATTATCCTCTGTATCTGTCTCGCCTGAAGAACTTCGTAAAGATATCGGATTATACACGATTTTGCGTTGATACAGAAAATGCTGCTGTCTGAGCGCAGCGAGTTCAGCTCTTTTCTGTATCGCCCTTAGCAAAATTCTTGTATATCCTGATATCTCAGAAGTTCTGAACTGAGACAAGTACAGAGGATAACTCACAGAGAAAATTCATCCCTCTCTGGAGTTCAATCATTTTACTTCCCGTCACCGGGAATTCTTTATACATTATGATCCATATATAAACGCCCTGATACTGAACGGCACCTCCTTATATTCCGGCCAGATCACGCCAAAGAACACAAAGATTGCCAGTACAGCCAGTGCCACACAGATTGCAGCATAAATCTTCTTACGCAGGCTCTCTTTCTTAATCTGCACATCAAAAAGATTTCCATATCCCATTACCATGAAATACGTAAGCGGCACGATCATTGGCAGACTGTAACGTCCCTGTGGCTGATAATCCGATGCATAAGAATAATATGCATTCAATATATTCGGAATGATCATCGCAGCCAGCATGCACCAGTTGAAAATCCCCTTTACACTCCACTGTTTTTTCACACGGATTGCAAAAGTCTTCACCGGATGCAGGAATATCAGAAGAAATCCCGCTTTAATAAAGTCCAGATAATTGTTGATCAGCCATTTCGGCATAAACACATCCATATTTCCAAAACGACCGACAAAGCTTCCACTGACAAGCTCTACCCAGGAAAATCCGTCTTCCTGCGGGAAACCGTAATTCAACATATCCAGTAAAGAATATCCAGCCATCTGCGGTGTACGTCTATTGGATGGCTTGTAATTCTTTTTCGCATATTTTTCCGCACAGATCGTTGATGCATTCATACCAATAAAATCTCCGTCATAGAGAATTGCATTTCGAATGAACCACCATGCAGCCAACAGCAGAACGATCACACAGACAAGAAGTCCCTTTTTCACAAAATCCGTATACTTTCCTTTCTTTTTCGCCTCCATAAACAGAGTTATCCCAAAGAAAAAGATGCTGCAGAGAATAAATCCGTACGCATTGTAATAGGACAATGCACATGCTGCCACACCCAATGCCAGGATCACACAGTTTTTGTATATCCATCCCTCATCCAGATACCGCACCCATGCATACACGATCACTGCCGTTGAGAATACCGCCAGTGCATCACAGTTAACATAAGTGAATACAAACAAAGAACCTGGCAGCAGTCCTACAAAAGCCGCAGCTATCCATGCTTTTCTACGGTCAAACAACCGTTTTCCCATATCAAGTACCAGCCAGACTGTTCCAAGTCCAAACAGAATGTTTACAAATCTGGCTGCGAGAAGCAACGCAAACGGTGCTGTCGTCACAAGGCTTACTGCTTTCATAAAAACAGCTGCGATCATATAAGACAGAATCGGAGAAAATGCATAAGAAATTCCCCATACAACATTTCGTACCGACGGGTCATCCCCTACCGGAAGTGAACCATGCTTATAAATATAATCCGCAATCTGATAGCGCATCTGCTCATCCGGCCCGGCACCCATAGGCTGTACACGTGCCCACATCAGATAAAACACCAGCAGAAACAGGAAAAAAAGGATTTCCACAGTTGTCTCTGCACTTATTTTCTTACGTTTCAACTTACCTTCCTCCATCAAAACTCAAACTCTCTGATCTTTTCCGCAATATAATCCACATCATCCATTGAAAGATCATAGAACATCGGAAGCCTCAAAAGGCGTTCGCTTTCTTTCGTTGTATAAACATCTTTTCCATGAAACCTTCCAAACTTCTCACCTGCCGGAGAACTATGCAATGGAACATAATGAAAAGCCGGTGCAATTCCATTTTCACGGAGATAAGCGATCAGTCTTGTACGTACAGCAATATCTTTCACCTTAATGTAATACATATGTGCATTGTGTACACATCCCTCCGGAACGACCGGTCTCTGAATCTTTCCCTGTTTTTCCAGATCTTCCAGTCTCTCATGATATCCATCATAAACCTGATGACGTTTCCTGTTGATCTTATCACACTCTTCCAGCTGTGCATACAGATATGCCGCATTCATCTCGCTCGGAAGATAGGATGATCCATAATCAATCCATCGATATTTATCAATCTGTCCTCGGAAAAATTTACTTCTGTCCGTTCCCTTTTCACGCAGGATCTCAGCTTTTTCCTGATATTCATTCTTCTGGAATACCAGAGCACCACCTTCACCCATAGTGAAATTTTTTGTCTCATGGAAACTGTAACAGCCAAAGTCACCAATCGTACCAAGTGCCTTTCCATGATAATAAGCATCCACTCCCTGTGCTGCATCCTCAACAACTTTCAGGTTATGTCTGCGTGCAATCTCCATAATTTTATTCATCTCGCAGCCAACACCGGCATAATGGACCGGAACGATTGCTCTGGTCTTCTCTGTGATCGCATCTTCGATAAGATTTTCATCTATATTCATCGTATCCGGACGGATATCAACGAATACGATCTTTGCACCTCGAAGTACAAAAGCATCCGCAGTGGAAACAAATGTATACGATGGCATGATGACCTCATCCCCTGGCTGGATATCACTCAGGAATGCCGCCATCTCCAATGCATGCGTACAGGATGTTGTCAGGAAAACCTGATTTACCTGGAAACGTTCTTTCATCCATGCTGAACAAAGCTTCGTATATTTTCCATCACCACAGAGCATGCCCTGAGCTACTGCATCCTGAATATACTTTAATTCATTACCGACAAGTGCCGGTCTGTTAAAATAAATCATCTGACTCCTCTACTTTTCTTTATAAAGAATACTTGGGTATCTTATTCTGAAAAACAATTTCTTCTCCATCCGGATCCGTCATACTCATTTTCTCAAAAAAATCTCTTGATATCTCATCAAGTTCTTCTCGGCTGCCTGCCTCTATATAATACAGTGCAAGATACGGGTTCGGACCGTATGCCACAACTTCTTCTCCTGCCTCATAGAAAATCCACGGTTTTACAACCGCTTTATCTTCCGCGAGTTCATATGCCGCCTGTTGTTCCTGAATCTGTTTCAGTCTCCCATGAAAATACAAAACAGCTCCATGCATCAATGGTTTACGGATATCCTGCGCTTCCAACATCTTTGTAACATACTCGTTATCGTAAACATAATTCAGCAAAAGTTCTTCCATGTTAAAGCGATATACCATATCAGTCAGCTCATGCTCATAGCCAAAGAAACGTGCAGCAATCTCACAGACCTGGATTCCCTCTCCTGCTTTCCAGAAAAACTGCATGGAAAGCGGTCCTTCCTTCTGTCCGGTATACTCAATATACGACTGCAGCAGGGAAACCGCCGGTTCTTCCACCTTATCGATCAGGCAGCTCGGATACACATTTCGTGTGCTCTCCGGAAGCTCTCCCTCCGCAAACTGTGTTTTCTCTCTGTCTGCAATACTGATGACTCTCACCGCTCCATCAGAAACCCAGGTCATCATATTAAATTCAAATCCATCATTATATTCTTCAATCAGAATTTCATCCAGATCTGTAAACTCTGCGGTTTTACGAACACTTCCTGCAAGCTGCTCCTGATCTTTAATGATAAAAATTCCTCTTGAACCATATTTATCCAGCGGTTTACTGATCAATGGATATTTAAGCCCTGCTGTTATTTCGGCAAGTTTATATTCATTCTGTTCTGCTGCCGGTACTTTCACAAATCCAGGCGTCGGAAGCCCCAGCTTCGAAAGCAGTTCCCGACAGGCTGATTTGTCTCTGTACCAGCAAAGCTGTTCAGATTTCAGATAGCAGGGCAATCCCGCTTTCTCTGCAATTTTGACCATGCATTCCATGAGCAGATCCGAAAAAGAGGTTATGATTCCATCAACCTTTTCTTTCTGGCAAAGATCTGCCACTGCATCAATATCCGTAACAGGAATCACATAAGATGCATCTGCATACTGTCTTGCCGGTCCATCCGGGTAGCCATCACAGACGATCGTATAATATCCCCGTTCTTTTGATTTTTTAACAAGCTGTACAAATTCGCCCAGTGTACCAAGTATCAGTAATCTGTGCTTCATTCTCCGGCTGCCTCCCATTCTTTGATCCGTTCTGCCATATATTGCATTTCTTCTTTTCCATAACGCTGGTCACATGGCAGAGGCAGTACATCTGCCGCCCACTGATATTCCAGACTGCTCTCTGTACATTCTTCGAGAATGTTTTTCCAGTAGGTCGGTACAAAAATCTTATGTTCTGCAAGCCAGCGTCTTAACTTAAGGCCTTCTTTATGATAATACGGATAAACAAATGGCCCCTCCGGTGTCACCCGGGTAAAAATAAATTCTGACGGAAGTGCCTCGGAAAGTATACGATAATTTTCCTCTCTCTTACGTCTTCCCGTCTCATAATCGATTGCTCCCAGAAGATTCTCTGTCAGCCTGGACATACGTCGAATCTCCATGCCTTCATACCGAGCTGCATTCTGAAGCATCTCCTGATAGTAGACGCCTGCATTTTCTTCGTACCGCCCAAGGATATGTCCCATTCTTTTATTGGAATGATCCACTGGCTTATCCATCGGAAGCACTGCATCTGTGGAAAGATATGCTCCATCACTGACTCCCCAGAATTTTCTGCAGGAATACAGGGTATCCACACCTTTCAGCGGTTTCTGAAAGAAAGCATGCGTATGATCCACAATGATATTTCCAAAAATCTTCTGATATGCCAGGATCTTCTCATCTGTCAGTTGACCGTAATAATTGACCAGATACAGACATTCACTTTCTCCCAGTTTTTTCCGGGGAAGCAAAACATTTAACTCCGCATCCAACTGATAACGGCTGATCCGGATTCCATGTTGCTCGCAGGCTTCCGTTACCGACTCGCATAAGAATACCGGCAGATATATTTTTGTATAACCACGGCCTTCCAGAAGCCACCGAAGTGCTGTTCTTCCCAGATTTACTTTATAAAGATTCGGATAATACTCTTTACCTCCAAAATCTTCCAGCTCAAAATAGCCTCCGATTTCTTTTTTCATCAGTCCGTGTCCTCCCGGCGCACAACATAATGTGGCATTTTCTTTGCTTCGTTCAGAATATTCATCAGATAGATTCCCATGATCCCAATCGACAAAAGAATCAGTCCAAAAAATGCCAGCATCACCATCATCAGGGATGTCCAGCCTTCAACCGACACACCAAACGCAAAGTAACGCACAAGAAAATACACTGCCATGACCATGCTCACCAGAAAACTGGCAATTCCGATATTTCTCACCATAAGAAGCGGAAATGCTGTATGTGCGGTGATATCATAGATCAGATCCTTCACAAGACGTTTGAAAGAATAGCCGCTCTTTCCATAAAGCCTTGCCGCATGCTGTACTGGTACGTTGATGATTCTGTTGGATGTCAGCACCAGAAGGTTTCCGATCTGAGGCAGGTATGTATTTGTCTTCACCATTGCATCTACAAGGAAGCGACGGATCAGACGGTAACTGGTGATCTGAAGATCCGGGTCTTTGCCGAGCATCTTAGAAGTTGCCCACACAGAAAATTTCGTTCCGAGTTTGCGGATAAATCCATGCTGTCTGCCTTCATAGCTCGCAATGATCGCATCAACATCATCGCGTTCTCTCATAACATTTATCATCTTCGGAAGTTCTTCCGGCTGATGCTGCAGGTCATCATCCATGGTTACAACAAAATCACCTTTCACATGTGCAAATCCACACAGAAGCGCCGGATGCTGTCCAAAATTTCTTGCCATCTGTATGATGCGAACTCTATTGTCCTTTGCACGAAGTTCCTGCATGACTTCAAAGGAACGGTCTTTGGAACCGTCATCCACAAGAATCAGTTCAAACTCTTCTTTTATTACTTCCCGGAATACTTTTTCCAGGCGTGTATAAAGTTCCTGTAAGGTGTGTTCGGAATTGTATACAGGAACAACAACGGAATACAAACTCATAGGTTTCCCTTTCTTTCTAAATACGCAATAAATTTATGCATTCTTTTTTATCATATCATTTTCATAATCCATTGTAAACAATTAGTATATGGTGTAAAATTAATAAATATTGGTCAAAAAATAATATTGTGGAGGAATTATGAAAAATTTCAGAAACTATCTGCAGCTCCATCTGAATATTCTGCTGTTTTCTCTGACAAGTGTTTTTTCAAAACTTGCCTCGATCCAGTACAATAAAAACGGACTGCATGCCCCGCTTCTATATGTATTCCTGTTCCTGATGATCGCCAACTGCGGAATCTACGCGATCGCCTGGCAACAGGTCATCAAAAAATTCTCACTGTCCACCGCCTATGCCAACAAAAGTGTCTATCTTCTGTGGTCACAGATCTGGGCAGTCGCAATTTTTCATGAACAGCTTTCCGTACAGAACATCATCGGAATCCTGATCGTATTATTCGGAGTATGGACGGTGCAGAGATATGAATAGAACTTTTATCCTGATCATGCTGGGAGGAACTTTCTTTTCCGCAATCTCCCAGATTCTTCTGAAGCAAAGTGCAAATATAAAATATGACAATCCTTTAAGAGAATATCTCAACTGGCGTGTCATCCTCGCCTATGTGATGTTCTTCGGTATTCTTCTTCTGAACACCTGGTGTTATACCAAAGTAGACATGCGCTATGGGCCTGTGATTGATACTGCCGCTTATGTATTCGTATTATTGCTTTCTCGTTTCATCCTGAACGAAAAGATCACAAAGGGGAAACTGATCGGTAATCTGATCATCATTGCCGGCATTCTTGTATACACATTGTAAAAGCCAGACGCCATCAGTTATCCACAATCCAGGCAGAGTTTTTCACAAATAAAAGGAACAGACTGAAACGCTGCATCTGTATGATGTTGCATTTCAGCCTGTTCTTTTTTATTTGTTCAGATCATTTATTTCACTGACATTATTCTTCTTTTTCGCCCTCTGCTTCCGTTTGCTCTTCTGCATCTGTCTGTGCTGCTTCCTCTGCCTCAGCAGCTTCCTCTACTGTTTCTTCTGTTGTTACCGCATCTTCAGCAGTATCTGCATTTGCTTCCTCAACAGTTTCGTCTGTTTCCTCTGTTGCAGTCTCTTCAGCAACTTCTTCTGCTGTTCCCTCGATCACATCATCTCCGGCATCTTCTTCCGGTTCAACAGTCGGGCATGCTGCGCCACACTGTGAACAGAACGCATCATCTTTTGCAAGCGGACTTCCGCAGGATGGACAAAAACGTTTATTTTTTACCTTCAGTTCAGATATATCTGTTTTATATTTCTCGATCTGTTCCATGCGCTGGTCAATCTGTTCGCAAAGTGCTTTCTGTGCATCATCTACCGGAATTTCCTTTTTATAACGTTTGTAAATGATTCTTCCGAGGTCGGCCATTGCTTTTTCTATCTGTCGTTCTTCACCGGAGATTTTGTTTTTAAGTCTCTGGGTCTCATAAACCTCCTCTGCACGTCCGCTCAGTTCCTTCGCAGTTTTTGTAAGTGTTTCTCCAAGACTTCCAAAAAAATCTTTTGCCATGATAAGTTACCTCTCTTTCTTTATAAAAAGCCATGTTATATATACTCTGTATTTAGTGATTTCCTTCCAGCAGCGGAACTTCCTGTCCTCTGAGAAGAATCTTCGGGCCACCATTGCCTTCTATATATTCTCTTGTGATCGTAACCTGACCGATATTATCATCTTTCGGAATCTCATACATAATATCCAGCATATATTCTTCCAGAATTGCCCGAAGAGCTCTGGCTCCTGTGTGTTTTTCCATTGCTTTGGCTGCAATAGCATGCAGTGCTCCCTCTTCAAATTCCAGTTTTACCTCGTCCAGTGCCAGAAGCTTCTGATATTGTTTCAGGATCGCATTGCGTGGCTCGCTTAAGATCTGTACCATCATATCCTCTGTAAGCCCATTCATGGTAAATATGATCGGCAGACGTCCGATAAACTCCGGAATCATACCAAAACTTCGAAGATCTTCCACCGTCACCTTCTCCAGAATATGTGGATCGTCATCATACTTGTCTTTCAGATCTGCATAAAATCCAATAGACGCCTGCTTATTCAGACGTTCTTTAATGATATTTTCCAGATCCGGGAAAGCGCCTCCACAGATAAACAGAATATTTCTTGTATTTACCGTTGTCAATGGAACCATTGCATTCTTGCTGTTGGCTCCGATCGGCACTTCCACATCTGCTCCTTCCAGAAGTTTCAGCATACCCTGCTGTACAGCTTCTCCGCTGACATCTCGCTGATTGGTATTTTTCTTCTTTGCGATCTTGTCAATCTCATCAATAAAGATGATTCCATGCTCAGCCTTCTCCACATCATTATCAGCCGCTGCAAGCAATTTGGAAACAACACTTTCAATATCATCACCAATATATCCTGCTTCTGTAAGAGAAGTCGCATCGGCAATCGCCAGCGGAACATCAAGCAGTTTGGCCAGTGTTTTGACCAGATAGGTCTTTCCGCATCCGGTAGGTCCGATCATCAGCATATTGGATTTTTCAACTGCGATCTCATCCATGGTATCTGTTGCTACACGTTTATAATGGTTGTAAACGGCAACGGACATTACCTTCTTGGCATATTCCTGACCGATCACATATTCATCCAGGGTAGCCTTGATCTTATGCGGTGCCGGAATCTTCTTGAGATCCAGGACTGGTTCTTTCTTTTCTGCTTTTTTCTTTTTGGGTTTCTTCCGCTGTCCCATCTGATTCTGGAAACTGCTGAGATCGATCATGCTGACATTTGGCATATTGAGCAGATCACCATAATTAAAATTTCCTGTCTGCATCTGCTGATTCATACTGTCAAAGCTTCTCTGCATACAGTCCGGACATATATGTATATTATTAGGAAGATCGATCATCTTACCAACCTGACTCTCTGCCCGATGACAGAGCGTACAGTACTTCTCAGGTTCTTTCTTGTTTTCTTCCTGATCATCGTCATCGCTGACCTCTCCCTCTAAAATCTCATCCTCGTATTTATCTGCCATATATCTGTAAACTCCTTCTGCATAGTTGTTATCTGTCTCATATAAAGAACGCACAGATCAAAAGTGCATTCTGCATCTTCGAATCTATGCGTTCATTATAACATAACCAGTAAAACTGTAAACTAAAGTTTTTATAAATTAATTTTTGCTTCCGAGCGTGACTGAAATTGTCTTCTGAACATACTCTCCGTTATCTGCTCTTGATACAACAACATCCACCGTCTCACCGGATGCATAATACGCAAGCTTACTCTCCAGATCATCTTTGCCGCTGACTGTCTGTCCATCAAAACTTACGATAATATCACCTTTCTGGATACCTGCTTTCCCTGCAGCGGAATTTTTCTCCACACGGATAACAAAAGCTCCCTCCGGCATATCATACATCTGTATTGCCTCTGTGGAAAGATCAGCCGTAACGACCCCAAGATAAGCTGCATTCTCTGATTCAACTTTATCTCTTGTCTGACGGTTCATCAGTTCCTCAAGAATCGGCTGTGCCTTGGATATTGGAATTGCGTATCCCATTCCCTCTACCGCACTGTCCGCATACTTTGCAGAGTTGATGCCGATCACTTCTCCCTGCATATTCAGCAGTGCTCCACCACTGTTACCTGGATTAATCGCCGCATCTGTCTGAATCAGGCCTGAACTGGTACCATCATCTGTAGAAATGTTTCTGTTCAATGCACTGATCCATCCGGAGGTAACTGACTGTCCATATCCGAGTGCATTTCCAATTGCCACAACCTGCTCCCCCACCTGAAGGTCATCGGAATTACCAAGCTGCGCTATTTTGATCTGCGAGAGCGTGTCTTCCGGTATATCTGATTTCTGAACTGCAACCACGGCCAGATCATTTGCTTCATCCGTACCTTTTATCTTGGCACTGACTGCATCTTCCACATTGACATCTCCATCGCTGCCGGACATATCCACCGTTTCCTCTTCTGCGTTGACTACATCATTTCCGACAAAGCATACACTGAGTGTTGTCGCACCGGATACCACATGATTATTTGTTGCGATCAAAAGCTCATCGTCATTTTCTCCGACAATGATTCCAGAACCGCTTCCCTCACTGGAATATTGCTGTGTACCATAACCAAATCCAAATGCCCGGAAATAATTGGGGATTTCCTGTACGCTTACAGATGTAATTGCGACTACCGTTGGCATTGCTGTATCTGCAACTTCTGCAACAGAACCCGTCTGTGACACAGCAGCTGCTGTTTCCGAAGCGGCAGTTTCACTTGAAGCATCTCCTTCACTTTCATTCAAATCGTTTCCATCTGCCGAAGAATCCGCTGCAAGCTGTGCTGTCTCTATCTGACTGTCCTTCCCGTCTGATCCCAGATATTTCTCGGACGCAAAATTCACTCCCTGAAATACAACACCTGCTACCAGCCCGAATACAACTGCCAGCAAAATCGTTTCTGCAAGTTTTTTTCCGCCACGTTTTTTGTTTTTTTTCTTTTCAGGTAATTCCTTCACTGTATCTGATTCTGTATTCTGATGCATACAATAATGTTCATATCTTGGTGGCTCATTCTGTCGATTGTTTTCTGTATCATTCTGCGGAGCATTCAGATTCCATTTTTTTTCATCATCCATGCCTGTGCTCCTTTCTTTTTATCTTTTTTATCCTATGAAAACAGTGTAACAATCAATTGTGTTCAAAATGTGACAACTCCTTTAAAAAACCGTGTGCTTATAGCTGTTTCATTGACAGCCGTCTGTATTTTTACACATTCCAGTATTCGCGGTTCATTGTACACCATAAAATCATTTTTCGAGGAAGTTTACGATAGTTTTTACCACTCAGATAGCCGGCATATTTACAGCCCGACTGAAGTATTACTCCCGGAATCAGCCATATTTTTCTTTTTTGGATCAGGTAGTTTATTGTTTTCTTTACAAGTTTTATTCCTTCTCCCTCTGATGGCACTCCTGCAAAAATTTCCGGATGTTCTGCCTGCGATACACCCAAATCAAAATTTCTGTGGAACTGCTGCATGCAGGAGTAATTGTGAGAATGTATCACTTTTGCATCCGCTGCATAAGCGATTCCATATCCCATCTGGATCAGTTTTCCTGCATAGATCATATCTTCGTTAAAAATCGTCTTTCTGACAAAGCCTCCCAGTTCCTGATAAATTTCTTTTTTATATGCAGCACACACATTAGAGCAGAAAAAAGTTTTTATTCCATATAAGGAAAGGTCTCTTTGGGTTCTTACATAAGATTTCTCCGGGTAGTTAAATGATCTCGTATAACGTTCTGCAAAACTGCACATTTCATTCGGCAGCTGTCTGGCATATGCTGCTGCGATCATTTTTTCCTTTTCCAGTGCCTTTACAAGATTTTCTATCAGATTCCTGTCCGCCGGAACAGCATCCTGTGTCATAAATACCATAATCTCTGCATCCGACAATTCTGCTGCCCATGCACGTGTTCCGCCATGATCAAACTCAGATTTTTTCAAATGGTGTACTTCCAGAAGTGGATACTTCTGTTCTAATTCTTTATTCCAGTAATTTTCCTCTGTATTCATTGCAATAATACGATGGATCACTGCTGTCTGCTCTGTGAGCCGTTCAAGCAGTACAGAAAATTCTTTTCCCGGATGGTACACCGGAATGATCACATCTACTTTTATATTTTCCATGCTTTCTCCCTTTGCGTCATTCTTCGCTGCTGGTTTTTCGTATGAATGTATGGTAACAGAAGAAGGGAATTTCTTCAACGAGAAATTCCCTTCTTTTATCATAGTTATTTATGCTGCACTTGGATCGGCCTCTGCAGCTGCTTCTGACGAAGCTCCGCCATCATCACCGCTTCCTTCATCAACGTAACCGTCATCACCACCACTAGTGTCTCCGCCTGTGGTGTCTCCGCCTGTAGTATCTCCGCCAGAACCGTCATCACCGCTGGAATCATCACCGCTGGAGCTTCCGTCACTATTATCAGAATCATAATCCGTATTTCCACCGCCGGAACTTCCGCCACTATTATCAGAATCGTAATCCGTATTTCCACCGCCGGAACTTCCGTCACTGTTGTCAGAGTTGTCAGAACTGCTGTCAGCGCTTCCACTGTCATCGGAGTCATAATTGTTGCTTGTATCAGACCATCCGCTTCCGTTATTCTCGAAAATGACTGTATCATTTGCAGTATTCTCTTCTACTGTAGCCTGTTTGTCATCCAGACTGCTCTCACCGCCAACGATCTCAAGGATCTTTTCACTGTTTGCAAGTACAGTTGCAGACGGTGTATATGTCTCATCTCCGTAAAGGAATTTATGCAGTTCGATAACATTGCTTTCCAGTGTCGTCGGTACAATAATACTTCCCTTAACATTGGAGAATTTGAAAGAGGACGGGAATCCTGTCGTATCGTCTACACTGTAACCGATCAGAGTAGGCAGAAGCTGCAGGATTTCATCTTTTGTCATAGAAGTTGTAACCATCGGGAATACATCGTCCATAATCTTGAAGATCTTGCCAAGGCCGGCAGATTTTGCCTTGCTGACGATCATCTGGATCACACGTCTCTGTCTCTCTGTACGTCCCATATCAAGGCTTGCTGTATAACGGATACGACAGTAAGAAGTTGCCTGTACACCATTCAGATGATAATGATACTGAACTGCCTCGATATCATCCGGTCTGTCCGGAAGTTCGATCGGTGTATAATCCTTACCTGTTTCTTCGGATGTCTCTACACAGTAGTTATTCATATGAACAATCTCGGCATAAGACATATCCATATCCAGTCCACCAAGGTCATCGATGATCGTTGTCAGCGCATTGAAGTTTACGGTTGCATATTCGCTGATGTTCAGGTCGAGGTTTGTATTCAGCATTGTGATCGCCTGTTCGGCTTCACCATAAGCATACGCTGCGTTCGCCTTGGAATAAGTATCGTTACCAAGATTGAGAAGGGTATCTCGATATACAGAAACCAGTTTCACATCTTTTGTGTCATTATTTACGCTTGCAATAATAATTGTATCACTGTTCTCACCGCCGAGTGCAGTATTTTTATCACGGTGGTCAATACCAAACAGAGCATATGTTGTATAACCTGTCAGAGTTGATTCCTGTGAATCAATAGAATCCTGTACTTCCTGGTTTACTTTGATCTTACTGTCATCCAGAACTGGCTGATTGATCTTGTCCAGTTTTGAATTCAGCTGTCCATATACATACAGACCACCGATAAACAGCAGAAGAACAATAATTTCAACAGCAAATAGTATCTTTTTTGTTTTTGACTTAGGTCTTGCCATCTTCTCTCCCCTTATCTTTAATATGCATTTTTATTAATGAACCCTTTGAAAATCGTCAGGAACAATATCTTTATATCAAATCCGATCGACCAGTTCTCTATATAGTAGAGATCACAGTCAATACGTTTACGAATAGAGGTATCTCCCCGGTAACCATTTACCTGTGCCCAGCCAGTAAGTCCCGGACGCACCTGATGTTTCACCATATATCTTGGAATTTCCTCACGGAATTTCTCAACAAAAAACGGTCTCTCCGGTCTCGGTCCCACCAGACTCATATCACCCTTCAGAATATTAAACAGCTGAGGCAGTTCATCAATGCTGGTCCTTCTCATAAATTTACCGATTCCGGTTACCCTCGGATCATTCTTAACTGTCCAGGCCTTCTTTTCTTCGGCCTCCGGCTGAATTTCCATAGAACGGAATTTGTACATCCAGAAATTCTTATTATGAAGTCCGACACGCTCCTGTCGGTATATAAGTGGTCCCGGTGATGTCAATTTGATGAGTATGCACATCAGCAGCATGACCGGTGAAGAAACAATGATCGCCATGATTGCCCCAACAACATCCATCAAGCGTTTGACCATTGCATTAAATGTATTACTCAATGGAACATAACGGATGTTGATCACCGGAAGTCCCAGTATATCTTCCGTATATGGTTTCGTAGGAATGATCTTATTATAATCCGGTATAAATTTGGTATGAACACCGGATTTCTCACACATTCCGACAATTTCCTCCAGTCGGTAATATTCACTCAGTCCCAGTGTAATTGCAATCTCATCCAGCCTGTTTGCAGGAAGTATCACAGAAAGATTTGCAATTCGTCCGATAACCTTGATTCCATTATAAGCAGTTCCTGCCGGAACATTATCATCAAGGATTCCTCTGACAACATAACCCCACTGTGGATTCTGCTGAATTCTGTCAATATATTCTTCCGCTGCCCGGCTGTAACCTACCAGTATCATCTGCTTCTGATTCAGTCCGCGCTTTCTCATTTTTCTCAGCATGGAGAAAATAAAGAGCCTTACTCCCCATTCTGCAAAGATGTTAATCACACAGAAAATGTAAACCGTCAGTCGGGAGAAATCAGACTCTCCCATCATATACAGACTGAATACGATCAGCAGAAGTCCGAGTACATTTGCCTTGATGATATTTGCCAGAACCAGTCTGCGCCCCTGCATATGCAAAGGCTCATATAAAGTAAATGCCTGATACAGAAGCAGATACCCCGGTATGATAAATATCAATGCAAACATGTACTCTTCAAACGCAAGTGCCCGGACTGCTGAATATGCAAACGGACCGATAAAACGGATCATCCAGGCAAGTACATAGGTCACAGCAATGACAATGGCATCAATTAACATCTGGAGACGACTGAAATTCTTCTGATTGTCCTGAATCAATCTCTGCCACCTCTATCCATTTCATTGTGTTTTAAGCATCTCTGTCCGTACATTCTGAATCCCATGTCTGGACAGACACGTTTATATTATAATAGTTGTCCTTCAAAATCAATAAAATCTTATCTTTTATTATATTAAATTTCCATAAACCACTGTAAAAATGACTTTATGCCCGAATTCTGCGGAACATATTTTCCCACAATTCAAGCTGTATCTTACAGTAATTGGGAAGATGTTTGACCGAAAACGGAACTTTCCTGTGATTCATGCTGATAGAAAATCCGTTTTTGATACCGGCCAGGTATTCTTTTCCCATTCCTTTTAGTGCAAAGAACAGAAACTTGATCAGAAAACCCGCTACCAGAAACGGCAGATTCAGGATGATCTGAAGGAGAGGCATATTTTTATAGATCAGATAAATATTATTTCTGGAAGAATATCTGGTCTTGAAATGATTATATCTGGATCCACTCGTACCACTTCCCACATGATATACGACTGCATCCGGTGCATACCAGTTTTCATATCCATAAATTCTGGCACGGTATCCGATATCCGTATCCTCCAGATATGCGAAATGCTCCTCATCAAAATATCCTATCTTTTCCATGATCTTTTTACGATAAATAGCTGCACCTCCGCAGGCTGAAAAAATTTTTTCTTCTTTCTGATACAGATCAATATTTTTTCCTTTTCCCCGCGCAAAAGACCAGCCCAGCGCACAGTAATAATTTCCTGCATCATCCAGCTTATCTCTGTCATGATACTGTACCATTCGTGCCGCACACGAAAAAGCATTTTTATGTCTTCTTATCGCCAGCAGCATCTGCTCCACAAAATCTTCCTTTACTTCCGTATCATTATTCAGAAGCAGTACATATGGTGCTTTTGCTGCTTTTATTCCCTCATTGACAGCCCGGCAGAATCCAAAGTTATCCGGCAGCTCAATAATATGCACCCATGGATAATTTGCACTTACAAACGAACAGCTTCCGTCTGCGGATCCGTTATCCACCAGGATCACTTCAAAATTTTTCAGTGTCTGCCCTTCCAGACTTCCCAAAACGCTGTCCAGAAATGCGATTCCATTAAAATTCGGTATGATCACCGATACTTCCATATTATCTCCTATCTGTTTTCTTTCTCTTTTAACTCCATTCCTTTCAATGGACGAAGAGAATAATTCCATTTTGAAAGAGAAAGGTTCTTATTATAGTACGGATCTCCTTTTTTCAGAATATCGATCCAGTGACACCGGATATACTCGATTTCTTCCTGAAAACGCCGTACCTTCTCCTGGCTGTCTTCTGCACCTCGTGTTTTTGATTCCATATGATACAGCTGTACATATGGATCATAAACGATCAGTCTGCCAGTCTCTCTGACCTTCAGACAAAGATCTACATCATTGAATGCAACGGACAGTTCCTCGGTAAATCCACCAACTTCCTCAAAAGCTGCTTTTTTCATCATCATGCATGCTGCAGTCACTGCACTCATGTCCTGAAGGATTGAAGCCTTATGCAGATATCCGGTACGATTTGCCGGCATATTCACGAACATATGTCCGGCAATTCCGCCAATTCCAATTACACAGCCTGCATGCTGGATCGTATCATCCGGATAAAGCAGCTTTACACCTACTGCTCCGACCTCCCTGCGCTGACACATTCCAAGCATTTCTGTCAACCAGCCTTCTGTAATAACTGTCACATCATTATTCAGGAACAAAAGATACTCCCCATTTGCATAACGTGCTCCATAATTGTTGATCGCAGAATAATTAAATTCTTTTTCCCAGCGAATGACTCGAATCTTCGGATCTTTCTTCAGTTCTTCGTAATATGCAAAAATCTCCTCAGAAGTACTGTTATTCTCTACAATGATGATCTCATAATTCTGATATTTTGTTTTTTCTTTTATAGATGCAATACACGCATGAAGCGCTTCTTTCTCATCTTTATTTGGAATGATGATCGAAACAAGCGGTTCTCCATGGACCGGATACTGTACCCGGAAAAATCCGAGATCCGGTGTATGTGTTACTGTTCCCTCTGTACCGGTGCGTTTCAGATGTGCTTCAATTGCACGCCTGCCTGCTTCAAATGCATACATCTTGCTTGCAGGATTATCTGCCGTAGATGCTTTATGCGTCCGCCAGTGATAAAGGATTTCCGGAACATGTCCGATCTTGCCGGCCTCCTCTACACAGCGAAAGATAAAATCATGATCCTGCGCTCCGTCAAATTCCTGCCTGAAGCCGCCAGCTTTACGTATAACAGACTGTCTGGCAACAAAAAAATGACAGATATAGTTATTGGAGCGCAGAAGATCCAGATTAAAATCGGGCTTCAGATGCGGCTGAAAATGCTCGCTCAGGTCTGTAGTCACCTTATCTTCATCCGTATAAACAGCGTCCAGTTCCGGATCTTTTTCCAGAGCAAGCGCAATCTCATAAAGCGCATTTGGTGCAAGCAGATCATCATGATCCAGTATTCCGGCAAACTCACCTTCCGTCATTGCAAGTGCTGCATTTGTGTTCCCTGCAATTCCAAGATTCTCTTTTAATTCCTGTACACGTATGCGGCTGTCCCTCTGTGTATACTCAGCAAGTACCTGTTTCATCTGTTCATCATCCGGACTGCCGTTTGCAATACACAGCTCCCAGTTGCCGTAAGTCTGTGCCAGAAGTGAATCGATCATCTGACGCAGGAATGTTTCCGGCGTCCGGTATGCCGGAACCGCCACACTAATCAGTGGAGCACTTGAAAATCTGTGATGACGCTGTTTCTCAAGCTCTGCCTCATCCGGTATATAGGCCTCATACCAGGGGCCATATGGTACTTCTTCCGGTTCAAAACGTTCATGAAGGCGTATCCAGAATTCTTTTGGTCCGTAATGCTTAAAATAACGCAGTCCTTTTTTGATCGTATAAGGGTTTAATTTTTTCAGCATCCTTCCCCATTCGATATGCCCTGCCACATCTTTATTTTTACTCATATTTTATTGATACCCTCAGGTTATTTTTCTTTGTTTTTATATATAATCGGATATCATTTTATCATCCTACCCCTGTTTTTGCAAGGGCGTATGTCATTCTGCTTGAATTAAGCGCTAAAATGGGATATGATAGATTCTATTGAAACCTTAAGATAAGAAATATAATGGGAGTACAGATTTATGAAATCAAAAAGATTATATAGTGGTCTGATGGCTCTTGGGCTTGCATGTACACTGATATTCCAGACACCTGTCCTGGCAGCCGAAGAAACGGCCGAAACGCAGACCTCTTCCATTTCGACCAACAGCATCTCCGGCTGGCCACAGGGTCCGGATATCACCTCCACAGCTGCAATGATCATGGAAGACAGTACACAGACTACCGTTTATGCCAAAAACATGGACCAGGTTCTTTACCCCGGTGCTACAGTAAAAGTTATGACCACGCTTCTGACTCTGGAAAATGCACAGCTGAGCGATCAGGTTACTATGACCGCGACCGGTGTTTCCGGTGTCACGGACGGCGGTGCAAGTATTTCCGCTCAGCTGGATGAAGTCTTTACTGTAGAACAATGTCTGTATGCGATCATGCTTGCATCTGCCAATGATGTTGCTCTTCAGATTGCAGAACAGATCGGTGGTTCCGTTGACGGATTTGTTCAGATGATGAACAACCGTGCTGTCGAACTTGGATGTACCAATACCGTATTCACTAATCCTACCGGACTTCCTGACGAAAATCAGCATACAACCGCTCATGATATGGCATTGATCACAAAAGCGGCTATCGACAACGAATCTTTTCGAACCATTGCAGAAACCACTTCCTATACGATTCCGGCCACCAATGTATCTGGCGGTGAACGTGTACTGACCAACAACTTCTCTATGCTGAACAATACAAATGCTTCTTATTATCAGTATTGTCTCGGTGGACGCGAGGGATACACAGAAGCTTCCGGAAGTACTTTGGTCTGCGGAGCAGAAAAAAACGGAGTTTCTCTGATCGCCGTTATTCTCCAGGGTGCATCCGGCACAACTGCTGCCGAAGCAGTCAGTCTTCTCAACTATGGATTTGACAACTTCCAGCTCCTTTCTCTTGGAGATAATGATTTTGATATGGCATCCGGTGGAAACGTATTTGTACCAAACGGTACTACTGCTGATGCACTTACAACACAGGATGGCGAAGTTCAGGATGGACAGTACAACCGTCAGTTTCTCTTTAATGGAACTCCGGTCGGCACTGCGGTTATGTCTGTAACTTCACCGGAAGAAGATACTGCTGTTATTGAAGCCAGCACACAGAATCTGACAAATGCCCAGGATTATACAGTCAGTCATACTTCTGTTCCATACTTTGTGATCGGCGGTATCGGACTTCTTCTGCTTCTCCTGATCCTTTTCCGCATCGTAAAGGTTGCGAAATCCTGATTCCTGTCAAACTTACGAACATGCAAGAACCGGCCACTGTCTTTTCAGACAGCAGCCGGTTCTTTTTATCTTTTATTCTCTGCTTCTCAATTATTTTACTGAATTTCTTTCAGATAACGACCAAGTGCATCTTTCCAGTCTGGCAGTCTTGTGAAACCATGTTCTTCCAGTTTTTTCTTTTCAAGACGGCTGTTTGTCGGACGTTTTGCCTTTGCCGGATATTCTGCTGAACTTACCGGAAGTACTTTTACATCCATACCTGCCTGACGGAAAATTTCTTTTGCAAAATCACACCAAGAAATGTATCCACCTTCATTTGTTGCATGATATTTACCATACTCTTCTTTTTCGAGCATATCCACCAGAAGTCTCGCAAGATCATAAGTATAAGTAGGTGTTCCGATCTGGTCATCAACAACTGTCAGAGTATCATGCGTCTTGCCAAGATTCAGCATAGTTTTGATAAAGTTCTTGCCATTAAGTCCAAATACCCATGCAATACGTACAATATAATGTTTTGGAGCATATTTTTCTACAGCAACCTCTCCATCATATTTTGCCTGTCCATAAACATTCAATGGTTTTACAACTGGATCATCCGGCTCCCACGGACGAGTTCCCTGTCCGTCAAATACGTAATCTGTACTGATATACACCATTGGAATATCAAGTTTTCCACAAATTCTGGCAATATTTTCCGTACCTTCTGCATTGACTTTGTGGCAGACTTCCTGGTTATCCTCAGCCGCATCTACTGCTGTCCATGCAGCACAATGAACGACTTTGTCCGGATGTACTTCTCCGATCACACGCTCAACAGCAGCTCTGTCTGTGATATCCATTTCATCCACATCCACACCAACGCCTTCATAACCTCTTTTGGCCAGCTCATTCATAACATCATAACCCAGCTGTCCTTTTACACCTGTTACTAATACTTTCATGCAAAATCCTCCTATATCCGTTTCAGTGAAAAATCCTGGCTCTTTAATGTCAGATTCGGGTTGTAATATGGGTCCCCGTCACGCATGATATCCGGCCAACGTCTTTCAAAAATCTGAATTTCTTTATTAAATCGTGCTACTTTTTCCGGTGTATCCTCCAATCCTCTGGACTTGGATTCATAATGATACAGTTCTGCGTATGGATTATATACGATCAGATAACCGGCTTCTCGCAGTTTCATACAGAAATCAATGTCATTAAATGCAACTGCAAGTTCTTCTGTAAGCCCTCCGACTTTGTCAAAAGCTTCGCGCTTCACCATCATACATGCAGCAGTAACTGCACTGTAATCCTGTGCACAGATGATTCTGTGGCAGTAGCCTGTCGTTCCTCTCGGCTGCAGAACAAAACAATGCCCTGCAATTCCGCCGAAACCAATGACTACACCTGCGTGCTGAATCGTATCGTCCTCATAATACATTCTGGCACCGACAGCTCCAACATCACTACGCATACAGTAGCCAAGCAGTTCTTCCAGACAATCCTCATTAATGATTTCCGTATCGTTATTCAGCAGAAGGAGATATTCACCTTTTGCAAAAACAGCTCCATAATTATTGATTGCAGAATAATTGAACTCCTTATCCCAGTAAACCACATGGGCTTTTGGATTCTCTGCTTCCAGTTTTTTGTAATACTGGAAAGTAGCATCATCTGTACTGTTATTTTCAACAATGATATATTCATAATTTTTGTAAGTAGATTTCTGATCAATGGAATCCATACACCGTTTCAGATCATCAATATGATCTTTATTCGGAATAATGATGGAAATCAGTGGATCATGGTCTCTGTGAAATCTTGTCCTGTAGAGCCCCAGAAACTCTCCCTGATATACTTCTGCGTCAATACCCGTTCTTCTGTAGTGTTCTTCAATCGCACGCTTCCCGGATTCAAATGCATAAGTTTTGCTCTCCGGATTTTCCGCGGTGGATTCCTCATGACATCTCCAGTGATACAGGATCTTCGGTACATGACAGATCTCTTCCGGGCTGACAGCCTCTATACAGCGGAAAATAAAGTCATAATCCTGCGCTCCGTCAAATTCCTTACGGAGAGTTCCGACCTGTTCAATAACTTTTCTGTCAACAACAAATAAATGACAGATGTAATTTACTGTGCACAGAAGATCCGGATTGTAGTCTGGTTTGAAATGCGGCTGGAAGAATTTATGTCCATCCATCGACATCTTATCCTCATCAGAATAAAGAACCTTTATATCTCTGTTTTTATTCAGTGCCTTCACACATTCAAACAGCGCATTTGGTGTCAGTTCATCATCATGATCTGCAAACGCAATATAATCACCCGTTGCAATCTCAATCGCAGCATTTGTATTTTCAGAAATCTGCAGTGATTCCTCATGAGACACTACTTTAATCCGCTCATCCGATGCTACAAGTGCTTCAAGCAAACCGGCGATTGGTGAATTTGCCCCACTTCCATCTGACAGACAAAGCTCCCAGTTCGGATATGTCTGCTCTTTGATCGTCTCAACCAGCTGTCGAAGATATTTTTCCTGTGTTTTATACAGCGGGATCACAATGGAAATCTTTGGCTGAAAATCAAATTTTTCTCTTCTCTGACGTTCCAGTTCCTTCGGTCCCGGAAGATGTCTGACGATCCACTTCTGATATGGAATTTCCCTGGTAGATGCCGTTCTGACCTTAGCTGCAACTTTTCCGACAAGAGCGGCACTTCCCTGTGTTTTCCAGTAACGGATTCCTTTTTTTGCATATTTTTCGATTTTTTTCCGGATCACCACCGTCTGCTGCAACGGAACCACATGCACAGATTTTGTATTTCCGGCATAAAAAACAATGTAAACAACTTTGCCTTTTAGATTTGTCAGCTCCACAAAGAATCCTGATTTGTCTTTGTTTTCCATCTGTTCCATCTCTTCATAAAGCTGTTCTACATCCACACGCTCCGTCCGAAGTACTTCCGCCTGGATTTTTTCTTTATTTTCATCAAAGATCTGGATACGTACTGGTTCTGCTGCCACTGCCCATCCCCGGACACGCAGAAATCCCTGCTGCACTTTTTCCTCTTCAATGTAAAACTGTGGTTTTCCCCTTCTTTTTTCAAGATTCTTTACTGAAATCGAAAACCAGCAAAATGTTTTTTCCGGCATCTCCGCATAAATACTAAGTTTCTGGTATCCCTCCAGAGATCCCGGAAGCTGTACAGCCGCTGTGATCCGCTCGCCCCGCATCAGGTCTGGATCTTTAAATCGTTCCAGTGCACTGACGACTTCCAGTCGCTGAATTTCTGCCTTTACCTCAGATCCGTCCAGTTTCGCACGCATTTTGGCTTCTTTTGGCCATGTGCCCTGCAGAATATAACAACATGGATCCTGCAGATGGAATCGGTCCTTTGTTACCTCAAAAATTTCTCTTGCCATATAGAATTATCCTACCTCATTTCTCAGTCTTCTCTCAGGGAACAGTCTGCTTCTTTCAGTGACAGATTCGGATTATAATACGGATCTCCCTTGCTCATCTGTTCGCCCCATTTCTCTTCGAAATGTTTTGTTTCCTTTTCGAAACGGAACTGTTTTTCCGGTGTGTCTTCCATTCCCCTTGACTTGGATTCATAGTGATAAAGTTCCGCATATGGTGTAAATACAACTTTCTTTCCAGCTGCCCGCTCTTTCATGCAAAGATCAATATCATTAAATGCAACCACAAACTCTTCGTCAAAACCACCCACAGCTTCAAAATCTTCGACTTTCATAAGCATGCATGCCGCCGTTACCGCACTGATTTCCTGAACATTTACGGCTCTTCCGAAATATCCTTTGTCTTCGCATGATGCCTGGCACATGATATGTCCTGCAATTCCGCCCATCCCCAGGACAACACCTGCATGCTGGATCAGATTATCCGGATAATAAAGTTTAGCACCAACGATTGCGACATCTGGCTGCTGGCAGATCATCAACATTTCTTCGATCCATCCCGGAGTAATGACTTCTACATCATTATTCAGGAACAACAGATAACTGCCCTTTGCATCCTTTGCTGCAAAATTATTGATTGCGGCATAATTAAATCCCTCTTTCCAGGTGAGCACCCTTGCTTTTGGATAACGCCAGGAAAGATTTTTATAATACTCAAATGTTTCTGGCTTTTCGCTGTTATTTTCAACTACCAGTATCTCGTAATTTTTCCATGTTGATTTCTCATAAATGGAAGAAAGACATTTTTCAAGATCATCAATGTGGTCTTTATTTGGAATAAGGATGGAAACAAGCGGCTCACCCTGAATCTTCACATGACTGCGATACCAGCCCGGATGTTTCGTCATCTCCACTTCAGCCTCAATACCAACTCTTCTGTAATGTTCCTGAATTGCACGGCATCCGGCTTCATACGCATACGTCTTACTCTCTGGATTTGCCGCAACGGAATTCATATGACATCTCCAGTGATACAGTACTCTCGGAATATGGATTACCTGTTTTGCCTGTTCGCAGCAACGCAGGATAAAATCATAATCCTGAGAACCGTCATACTCCTGTCTCAGACCGCCTACCTGATCTACCAGGGCTTTTTTGACTGCAAAAATGTGGCAGATATAATTATTATCTCTTAAACGAAACAGGTTATAATCTGATTTAAAATGGGGTTCAAAATAAAATTCCCCATCCATACTCAGCTTGTCTTCATCTGTATAAACAATCTCCGGCCCCTGATGGTCATTGATGGCTTTGACGATTTCATATAACGCATCCGGTTCCAGCGTATCGTCGTGATCACTGAGCATCAGATATTCCCCCGTTGCCATCTCAATCGCTTTATTTGTATTAATGGAAATACCGCCATTTTCCTCCAGATGTTTGTACAGGATACGGCTGTCTTTTCCATAACGCTTCTGAATATATTCTTCTACTTTCTGATCCGGACTTCCGTCTGCCAGACAAAGCTGCCAGTTTGTGTAACTCTGTGCCCGAACAGAATCGATCAATTCCTTGAGATATGGGGTTGGAGTACAGTACAGCGGAATCACAATACTGATCAGCGGATTCTGCTCAAAATGTGTATGTCTCTGTTTTCTGAGTGTACGCCGGTCAGCTTTATGGCGTTTGAACCACTCTTCATAGTCTTCCTTGTGTTCTCCATCTTTGTCTTTATGAAAAAGGCGTCCCCAGAATCCTTTGGATTTCTGCTCTTTACGGAGTGCTTTAATATCGATTTCATAAGTCTTTGTTGTGGAATCTCCACAAAAATGAAGTACGATACGATTCCCCGGAATTTCCAGAAAAGCTGCTGAAATACTGAATCCGATCTCCTGATTTTTATAATCATCATCGAGATGACGACGTTCCACAACATCCGGTCTGCGTCCTCTTGTGATCTTGCAGTCCAGAAGCTCCGTGTTTTCTTTGTGAACCGTCACTTCCACATTTCCTCTCTGGTCCGTTGTCCATCCCTGGATTTCCAGCATCAGTCCATAAAGTACCTCTACACGGTCAATATGAAATTCTACCAGTTTATCCTTGACCAGTTCATCCAGGTCATCACCCGCACACTCCCAAAGCAGTGTTTTTTCTTCTCCGTCCAGCAAAAGAAGTTCTAACAGATCGTATTTTCTGCGAAGTTCCAGTACCTCTGGAATCGTCACAGTAAAACCCGGAAGAAATCCTTCTGTCTCCACATCCAGAGACTGCGCCACATCCGGGCGTTCATATCTCTCGATTTCCGGTATATCGATTACTTCATAACCATCCCCAAGCAACTGAAAGATGCATTTCTTTTTTTCAGGATGCATATACCAACCTACAAGGCTCAGCACATGTCCATGTCTGTCATCGTATCTCTCTTCATCAATGCTGAAACAAAGTTTGTCCATAAATATTCCCCTATTTCTTTTTAATACTCCGGTACAGCTTCCATGCCTTTGTATTTTCCATTTCAGAAATCTGATGTTTTAGTTTCTGAATCTCTTTGTCTTTTTCTGCTGAAATCCGTGAAAAACTCATCCAGAACGCCTCCTGTGCTTCAGATTCCTTCATCACTTCAATCTCTATATAAAGTTTGCCTGTATTCTTTGGCAGACTCTCTATTACAAACTGCGGATCTCCGCCTCCAAAATAGTATCTTCCGTTTCCTATCGGAAAACCATTAGAAGAAAAATCCGCCTCTTTTCCGTTTTCAAATACAAGTTTTTTAAGAACCAGTCCCCCGGCAGCTTCCCCGGGATCCAGACGCAGTCGGCGCACATTCTGCGGAACAGTGATTCCGAAATCAATTCCATGTTTTGTCATTGGATAGATATCTGAATCCGCTTCCGAAAAGTCATTTCCTCGGTCATAAAATACCTGCAGTCTTCTCGTTGCACATGCGGCACGGATCCGGTCATAATATGCCATGATATCTACCTTGCCAGGTGAAACCTCATCATACATTTCCCGAAGAGGCACATGACCGCCTTCCATATATTTCTGGAAATTACGCTCCATCTCTGCATAAATTTCCAGTTCTTTCTCACTGATTCCTGCTTTTTTATAGAAATCAAGATCACGCAGTACAGCACGCTTGCCATCACTTTCCAGATAGTAATGGATCATTCTGTAAAGGATGAAATTGCACGGAATCGGAAAGCGGAAGGTCCATTCATAATCGATTACGGACACTCCGGAATCCTGAAGCAGAATATTAGCTGGCACAAGATCGATATTGGACATGCCGCTGCAACGACAGCTTTCACTGATTTCTGCATCACCAAAGACCTGCACGAATTCCGGTGTTTTAAAGAACATCTCTCCTTCATGGATACGACGGATCTTTTTGATATAGCTGAAAAACAGCTTCTCAAGCTCTTCTGTCTTTCCTGCCTCCAGAAGTTCGTCCAGTCTTCCTTCCAGTGTCTCTCCCTGCAGATATTCCAGACGTACTCCATCATTCTCAACTGTACAGGTATTCAGTTCCAGCCCTTCTCTTCCGTAAAAGGTTCTCAGTTCCCTGGAGATTTTTTCCAGATTCTTCACATGTTCTTCAGAAGTTTTTTCTGTCGGTAACTTACGGACATATCTTCTCCCTGAAGAGTTTTCACAGATTTCCGTACGCACAGAAAATGCCGGATCTCTTTCATTGGAAAACTTTACATAAATGGTTTCTGCTTCTTTCTTTTCTTTTCCGATCAGAAGAAGAAAAGAATTGGCAAAATCCGGATACATATCATTCGCAAGAAGTGAATCATATACCGCAGATTCCTGGAAAAGCAGCAAACGCAGTCTGTCATAATTTGTTTCCAGACGATTCAGTTCTCCCTTCAAAGGAAGGCGACGGTCTGAATAAATCGTCATTGGTAATTTGTAATCCGGAAATGGATAATACCAGGATGCTTTAAGATCTCCTGCCTCTTTCAGGATTGCTGACATTTCTTTTCTGGAAAATGTCTTAACGCCACTCGTTGTCGGATAACCTTCCAGACCTTCAAAGAGAGTTCCAAAATGATCTTCCGTACATCCTGCCCAGTACTTCAGCCCCAGACGATTTTCGATTGCAAGAACGATCTTACCATCCGGTTTCAGATGTCTGGATATGATCTTAAGGAAATCCACATAAGGAGTCTCACTCTGTATATAAGCTTCTCCATATTCAAACACACCGATCAGTGTAATATAATCATATTTTTCGGTAAGTGTCTTCTCGACTTCCTGAAAATTCCCCATAAGGATCTTCAGATTGTCACAGTCTCTGTGTCTCCACGCATTAATCTGGCTGCGCTTTCTTGAAAGTTCAATACAGGTAACCTTTTTGGCTTTTTTGCAGAGAGCGCCGGTCACAGCGCCACATCCGGAACCGATTTCAAGAACATTCTCTTCACCTGTAAACGGAATCCAGCTCAGTATATTTTCCCTGATATGAGAAAAATGATAGAGAATCGGCCAGCTCGCCCGCTCTGCAATAACTCCGTTCCATTGTTTTTCCCGGTAATTGCGTGCTATTTCCAGCATCTCATCCTCAATTGCACCATCTGTATACAAATCTTTGCCCGGATATAGTGTATCATCCAGAATTACCTGTCCGATTTTTTCCATTATTCCTCTCCGTACTGAATTTCTACTTTTGAATTCATATCATAAAATCCTACGGTATTCTGCGTTGAGATCACCGTAATATTACATGCATCATATAATCTGTGGAATACCGTAAAGTCTCCATCCTTATAGCCGGTACATCCAAAGGAAAGCAGATACTCCCCACCCTGCAGGAACATATCCTGTGTAAAGGTTACGGTACATACATCTCCGGCTTCAGAATGCTCAATATGCATTTTTTCAAACATCGTGTTGGTTCCTGTAATTTCTGTTCCACGAATATCCTTAAATGTATATGCCATGATCGGTTCCTGAATATTCTCATGAAATGCAACCCTCATCTTGATCGTAAAGGTTGTTCCCTTGTCGATGGTATTGGTATAACGGCCCTTTTCATCCATCACAACAAAATCTGTGATCTCAGCAAGTTTGCTGCCATATTCCAGCATATTCGGATTTACCTGGAATTTTTCACTCCAGTTTTCCTTTTTCTTTACTTCTTTTTCCACTTTCCTGGTCGGATCCTGGCCTACCAGAAGCTGCTTATACATATCTACCATCTGCTTTGGAGAACCTTCTTCCAGCTTCACACCCTTATTCAGAAGGATAACTCTGTCACAGTATCTGGAAATACTGCTCAGATCGTGGCTTACAAAAAGGATTGTCCGACCCATTTTCTTAAATTCTTCGAATTTACGATAACATTTTGCCTGAAAGAACACATCCCCTACAGAAAGTGCCTCATCAACGATCAGAATTTCAGGATCGATATTGATTGCAACGGCAAAAGCCAGACGAACGAACATACCACTGGAATATGCTTTGACCGGCTGATGTACAAAATCGCCGATGTCTGCAAAATCCAGAATATCCTGCAGTCTGGCATCAATCTCCTCTTTGGAAAAACCCATCATAGTTCCATTGAGATATACGTTCTCAATCCCGGTATACTCCATATTAAACCCGGCTCCCAGTTCCAGCAGAGCGGAAATTCTCCCATCTACTGTGACTTCTCCGCCAGTAGGATTCAATACACCGGTAATGATCTTGAGGATCGTGGATTTACCGGAACCATTTGTCCCGATAATTCCCACTGTTTCTCCTCTTTTTACATCAAAGCTGACATCCCGTAGTGCATAATGCTCTCTTACAGGAACTTTCATTCCCAGAGCCTCTTTCAACCGGTCAGACGGCTTATTATATAATTTATACATCTTATCCAGATGTTTTACCTGAATTGCAAATTCACTCATTCTACTCTCCGCTTACAGTACATCTGCAAAATGTACCTGAAGTTTTTTAAACAGTCTGGTTCCAAGCACAAATACGATCAGGGTAAATCCCCAGAAGTAAAGTGTCAGCACCGGATGCTCCCAGATTGCTACTTTGTTGATCAGAGAATCCCTGTATCCCTGCACAATATAGAATACCGGATTCAGTTTCAGTATATTTGCCAGAAGTCCTCCAAGACCAAGATCATTAAAATCCCACATGATCGGGGTAACCCATACACCAACCTGGAGCATAATGTTGATGATCTGACTCAGATCTCTGAAGAATACAACCGCCGCACTTGTCATATATGTGACTGCCAGAATCAGCATAAAAATGCAGAAGCTGTAGTATACCAGTTGCAGTGCATACAGACTCGGCGGATATCCCATGCAGGTATAGATCACCAGTACGATCACAACAAAAAAACAATGTACAAATACCGCTGAAAATACTTTCACTACCGGAAGGATCCGAATGTTAAATACTACTTTTTTTACCAGATAATTATATTCCAGAAGTGCATTCGTTCCTCCGGTCAGGCCCTCCTGAATAAAGAACCAGGGGACAAGACCTGCGATCAGCCAAAGTACAAATGGAACACCTTTATCCGAACCATTGCGAAGCGCCAGTCCGAATACAAACCAGTAAACACAGATCGTTACGATCGGCTGAACAAATGCCCAGACTGTTCCAAAATAGGAACCCGCATATTTTGTTTTGAAATCATTTTTTGCCAGAGAAAACACTAATTTGCGGTTTTTGTAGATTTCCCCAGGCAGCCATGTTTCTTTTTTCAATCCTTTTTACTCCTGTTGGCAGTATATTCCTTAAAACTTTCCCATTTCTGGTCTTTGTCAGAGAGGATCAGTTCCATACCTTCCGGAATCGGCCATTCTACTCCGATATCCGGGTCATTGTATGCAAGACCGCCTTCATCATTCGGATGATAAAAATCGGTACATTTATAAGCAAATTCTGCAGAATCAGAAAGAACAACAAATCCGTGAGCAAAATTCTTCGGAATAAAGAACTGTTTCTTATTCTCTGCAGAAAGAAGGACTCCATACCACTGTCCATATGTCGGGGAACCTTCTCGCAGATCGACCGCAACATCAAAAACTTCTCCGCTCACTACACGAACAAGTTTATCCTGTGGATAGTTGATCTGGAAATGAAGTCCACGAAGTACGCCTTTACGGGAACTGGACTGGTTATCCTGTACGAATTCCATATCGATTCCGGCTGCTTTGTAATCGTTGTAGTTATATGTTTCCATAAAATATCCGCGTTCATCACCGAATACTGCCGGTGTGATCACTTTCAGGCCTTCAATATGACATGTCTCTACTGTAATTTTTCCCATTTTATAATCCCTCCGCTATTTCAATCAGATATTTTCCATAAGCAGTCTTAAGAAGAGGCTGTGCCAGTTCGACAAGCTGCTCCTTTGTAATAAATCCACGTTTGTATGCAATCTCTTCGATGCAGGAAATGTACAGTCCCTGACGTTTCTGGAATGCTGCAACAAAATCTGCTGCATCAAGCAGAGAATCATGATTTCCTGTATCCAGCCATGCAAATCCACGTCCCAGAGTCTCTACCTTCAAAGTTCCTCTTCTCAGATATTCGTTGTTGATACTGGTGATCTCAATCTCACCACGGGCAGACGGTTTTACATTTTTGGCGATTTCTACAACATCATTATCATAGAAATACAGGCCCGGTACTGCATAGTTTGACTTCGGATGTTCCGGTTTTTCTTCAATAGAAAGAGCTTTGCCGTCCTCATCAAATTCTACAACACCATATTCTCTAGGATCTCTTACATAGTAACCGAAAATAGTCGCACCTTTTTCTTCTTCTGTGCGTCTGTAAGCATTCTGAAGGACTCTGGAAAAGCTCTGTCCGTAGAAAATATTATCTCCAAGTACCAGGGCAACTGCATCATTGCCAATGAAATCTGCACCGATGATAAATGCATCTGCCAGTCCTCTCGGCTGTTCCTGTACTGCATATTCAAATCTCATTCCAAGCTGGCTTCCATCTCCCAGAAGATCACGGAAAACCGGAAGATCTCTTGGTGTAGAAATGATCAGAACCTCACGGATTCCGGCAAGCATCAGCGTAGACAATGGATAATAGATCATCGGTTTGTCATAAACCGGCATGATCTGTTTGGAAATTGCCTTTGTTAATGGATATAATCTGGTTCCTGAACCACCTGCTAAAATAATACCTTTCATTATGTTTCCTCCTTTATTTCAAGTTCTTTATTTATTTTCATCCATTCTTTATATGAAGTGCGATCAATAATGCGATCAGGATCACTGCCATGACTCCCATTGCGATCAGAAGAGCTTTCATCATACCGGATAATCCCTCGGTACGGATCTCCTGAATCTGCTCGGACATGGATTTCTGTCCAGTCTGAACCTCTGCCTGAGAATCATTTTCCGTCGTCTCCAGCGAATCTGTCACAGTTTCAGCCGCCTCTGTTTCTGAAGGTTCTGCTGCTGTTTCAGCTGTCTCTTCCACGGCCGGAGTTTCTGTCGGCTGTGCTTCTGCCACATAGCCGACAAACTGTCCACTATAGTAATATCTGGTCAACGTCTTACCATTTCGCTCTGCTGTATCGGTTGTCAGATCATTAACCGTAACACCTTTTGGCACTGTCATTGCTGTTCCGTCCACATCGATCGTATCAAAATTATCAAATGCATAATTAAATAATGATGTACTGTCCGTACAGTTGATTCCAAGATCTGCCGCACGCATGGTAACTGCTATATACGTACGTCCGTTTCGTTCGGCAGCTGTCACAAGTGTATGCTGTGCATCCGTTGAAAATCCGGTCTTACCGCCTATGCAGTCTGCATAATAAAGATTGGACTCTTTTGCCATGAGCGGCATATGCGTATGCATAACCCTTGCTTCGCTTAAATTCGTTGCCGGGATCTTATAATTCGAACATTTCATCACCTGACGAAAACGTTTATTTCGAAGGCATGCACGCATGATCTTTGCCAGGTCATGAGCACTGGAATAATGATTTTCATCCGGCAGCCCACTGGCATTGGCAAAATGTGTATGTGTACATCCAAGTTCTTTTGCCTTCTGGTTCATCATTTCAACAAAATTTGCTTCTGTCCCACCTACCGTCTCAGCAATCTGTGCACAAACTTCATTGGCTGATTTAATATATGCAGCCATCCAACAGTCCTTCATCGTCATCGTTTCACCAAGCTGTGCGTTGATGTTACTGCTGTCCCAGGTGACATCTCTGATTCCTGTTTCTGTAAAAGTAACAATATCCTTTGGGGAACTGTTCTCGATCGCAACCAACAGCGTCATGATCTTTGTCGTGCTGGCAGGATAACGATATTCGTCCATTCCTTTGTCATACAAAACCGCTCCCGTATCTGCATCGATCAGAACTGCGGTTTCTGACGTGACAGCAGGAGCTGCCGGCCAGCCTGCAATGCTGTCACTCGCTACCGGTGCAGGAGTTCCATTGGCAGTTACGGTTGCTGCCTGTGCTGTCGCAGAAGACACCAGGATCACTGCCGCACCAACACCAGCCGCAATCTGGTATATTCCTTTGTTCATCTATTTACCTCCATTGTCATAAACTGCTATCTTATGTAGCCTGTCAGATTCTGCTTTTTAGAGCTAGACATATCTCATATTATTTTCTCACAATCGCTCTGTAAATTCAATGCCTATTTTCGCTAAAATCTTTTTCCATATCTCTGTGCATAAAAAACGCTGTACAGATCAGGAGAATTCCTGAAATATACAGCGTTTCTAATCTCATCTTTTATGAGATATTATTTTGTTTTATACATTGCTTCGTAATATTTCTGATAGTCACCACTGGTAACATTTTTCATCCAGTCTTCATGCTCAAAGAACCACTGGATTGTCAGACGGATACCATCTTCGAAACAGGTTTCCGGATACCAGCCAACTTCCTCTTTGATCTTGTCCGGTGCGATCGCATAACGACGGTCATGTCCCTTACGATCTTCTACATATGTGATCAGGTTCTCACTGACAAGTTCTTTACGAGGATCCCCTTCCGGGAGCATCTCCTGCAGAGTATCCAGAATGATATGGATGATCTGAATGTTCTGTTTTTCGTTGTGACCACCGATATTATATGTCTCGAAAAGTCTTCCCTTTTCCTGTACCATATCGATTCCTTTTGCATGATCCATAACATAAAGCCAGTCACGAACATTTTTTCCATCTCCGTATACCGGAAGTTTCTTTCCCTGAAGTGCATTGTTGATGATCAGCGGAATCAGTTTTTCTGGGAACTGGTATGGACCATAGTTATTACTGCAGTTTGTGATATTTGCCGGGAATTTGTAAGTATCCATGTAGGATTTTACCAACATATCAGAGGATGCTTTACTTGCAGAATACGGACTGTGCGGATCATATGGAGTTGTCTCATAGAAAAATCCGCCGTCCTCTTCCAGAGATCCATATACCTCATCCGTTGATACATGCAGGAATTTTTTGTCCGGTTTGAATGTTCCGTCCGGAAGTTCCCATGCAGATTTTGCTGCATTCAGCATAACCAGAGTTCCAAGTACGTTTGTCTTAACAAAAACTTCCGGATTACGTATACTTCTGTCTACATGACTCTCTGCTGCAAAATGAACGACTCTGTCAATGTCATTTTCATCAAAGATCTTCATGATTGCTTCGCTGTCACAAATATCAGCCTTCACAAATGTGTAATTTTCACGGTCTTCAATATCTTTCAGATTTTCAAGATTTCCTGCATAAGTCAGTTTATCTACATTGATAATACGGATCTCGTTGTCATATTTTTTAAACATATAATGAATATAGTTGGATCCGATAAATCCTGCGCCACCAGTTACAAGGTATGTTCTCATTATTTTACTTTCCTCCTGAAAAGCGCCCTCCATTTGGGAGAGCGCTGTATTTTATTATTTACTTACAAGCCGGGTCCGTCGGGTCAAAGTTCTTGCTGCCTCTTAAAGGTGTGAGTGCTTTTCTGCCCAGAGGTCCTTTGAGTGCTTCATTGGATGTATATGTGCCATCAAAGATATGGATCTTGGAACCATTGCAGTTGTCCCAAACCCATTTTGCATCAGCTACACAGGCACGTATGCATCCGTGAGATGCCGGATTTCCAAGTCTCAGGTATTCTCCAACCGGAAGATTATAACTGTTTGCCTGACCACATGCTACGGAATGAACAAAAATACCATTCACAACATGTGTTCCATACTGTCCCCAGGATGGTCCCATCAGTTCCTGCCAGCGTCCTGCTCTGTGCATTGTCCATGTACCGGTAGGTGTCTCTGTACCGGCTTTACCAACAGAAACGCGGATTGTTTTGATCGGGATTCTCATGGTGCTGTCTGTGTAAACAGTCAGCACTCCGTTCACACGATCACAGGTCAGATAATAGCTGCTGCGTCTGAACTCATTTGTTCTGTCGTTGACTCTGTATCCTCTGCTGTCAAATCTGTACTGCATACCATTGATCCATCTGGTTGTATTCTTGACATATTTACCAGTCTTCGGATCGATATAACGTACATAGTTTCTGTTGTTATTTACAACAACCCAGCCAGCCTCAATGAAACGACCTCTGCCATCCAGGCTTCCGTAAGTTCCATTGTGTTCTACACCGGTTTTATTTGTTACAGCTGTCAGATTCTTGAAATAGAAGTAATAGAATCTTCCGTCTGTCCTGATACGTTTCCAGCCATTTTCTGCAAGTACACCGCTTTGGGAAGCATAATAGTATCTGCCATTATACTTAACCCATTTGCTTTTGTATACTTTACCTCTATATGATTTGGAACTGGATCTCTGGAAGAAGTAATATTTACCATTAATTTTGGTAACACCACTTGCCATACGTCCGTCTGCGAGATAATATCTTCCGCTCTTCCAGCAGTTTATAAAAGAGTTACCTTTGGAAGAGAAATAGAACCATCCGACAAATTTACCATTGACAGTAACTTTCTTGATTCCCTTCTGTTCCTGAACACGTCCTGCTACTTTTCCGAAATAATAATAGCGGTTTCCTGCTCCGGAAAGTTTCACCCAACGATTTTTCCAGGTAGCGCGACGTCCGTTGCCGGTGAAATAGTATCTGTATTTACCGTATTTGATCAGTTTATTTCTGTATGCAACACCATTACCGTCAGCCATATAATAATATCTGTCAGCACCCTTGACTGGTTTTCTGTTTCTGATCAGATAACCATTTGCATCCAGCAGATAAAGATTGTCGCTGTTACTCAGAAGCTTGTATGCTCCGATTCCTTTTTTCTGGTAATATCCGTTTGCATTAAAATAACGCCACTGTGTACCTTTATTGGTACTCTTTCCAAACCATCCGTTGACTGCCATCTTACCAGGAATATCTCCTGCAGATGCTGCCGGCTGGAAATAGCAGATGCCTCCGCTGATCTTCTGGTCTCCTACGTATGGCTTACCACCATCCAGAAGATAGTAAGAAGCTCCGTTGATACTGTAGATCTTGTTTGCTTCAAGATTTACCTGTTTACCATTATCATTACCATAATAATTAAATACTCCCTGACCTGCATTCCAGATCCATGTATCGGAAATTGCCTGACCGAGCTGAGAATTATAAGGCGTCTTCATATTTGCAGAAAGCGCATTCACAATCTGAACATCGCCTTCTGTACGGAAATAATAGAAATCATTTCCAACAGCATTTCTTCCTGTCAGAAGATATCCATCTTTATCAAATGCATAATATCCTGAAGCCAGAACACTGTTATTAACATTCAATGTTGTAATCTTTACCAGGCCATCTGCTGATGTATAATAAGTACTTGCACCTGCTTCCTCTGCCTGCTGTTCATCTGCAGCCGGCTGTGTCTCATCTGTCTGCTGTGTTTCTACTGCTGTCTCAACAGCTGCCTGTGATTCATCTGCTACAGCTTCTGTAGTTTCTGCAGTTGTATCAACAGCCGCCTGTGATTCATCTGCTACAGCTTCTGTAGTTTCTGCTGCTGTTTCAACAGCTGCATTCTCATCAGTTTCTGCTACTTCTGCAGTTTCTTCTGTTCCGACAGCTGCTGCAGTTTCCTGTATTCTGGAAGGTGAGTACTTTTTCAGTTTCCATTTGCCATCTACAAATTTCCATCTTGTATACTCAAGGGAAGCTACTTTACCATTAGCATCAGATGATTCATTTGCTTTACCAGCTTCTTCTGCAGTTTCTTCTGTCACTGCCGGAGCCTCATCCTCTGCCCCTTCAGTCACAACCTCTTCCTCACCAGAACTGAAATCAACATCTGCCTGATTTTCCGTATCTGCCGGAACGCTATCTTCTGCCTGATCTGCATCATCTGCTGCCGCATCTGAATCGATATCGACTGCAGAATCATCTACTACTGCGGAATCATCCACTACTGCAGAACCATCGTTCTCATCCGCAACGGACTCTTCATCAGATTCCGTTTTCTCTGCTGCTGACACCTCAGAAGAAAATTCGGCTGCACTGACAATACTTGCTTCTGCACCGGTAGATGCGCACATTGCAAGGCTCAACATTACTGCTACAACTTGTTTTTTCACGACTACTCCTCCTTAAACTTCTTTACATATGTTTCTATTCACCAAGACCACTGCTGATCGCATCAGTCAAAGCTTTCAATGCTTCCTGTTCGTCTGCCCCTTCGCAGACTAGTTCAATTTCATCTCCGCATTTTACACATGCTCCCAGTACACTCAATACACTCTTCGCGTTTGCTGTACCGCCTTCAAAAGTGAATGTGATCGCGGAACTGTATTTTATAGCTTCATTACACAATATACCAGCCGGGCGCAAATGAAGTCCCGATGGATTATTGACTGTTATCTTCTGACTTACCATTCTGAAATCTCCTGTTAATTGCTTTCATCTGCTGTAGAAATTTTGGAAATCTCCACCCCTGTCGTTACTTCGTCTACCAGCTCATATCCCTTCGGTATTTCTATGCTGACAGGCACTTCATAACTTCCTTCGCTCATTCCCTTAAGATCTATTGACGCTTTAATATCGCCTTCTGTGAGATCTGCAAGATCATCGGAAGTTTTCTTAACACGAATTTCTATCTTTGCAGTATCAAATGAAACCTGCATTCCCTCAGGTGAATCATTCACAATTATATTCTTTGTCGGAACCTCACATACATTGCTTCCCTCCGGAAGAATATTTACTCTGACAAATACATCTTCACTGGAATCGCTGGTAAGCTTCAGGCCATCCGGAAGATAATCTGAAATATTGATTTTCTCTTCAAAATCACTGTTTCGATCCGAAATATCCGCCACAGAACCCGGCAGCCAGATCGTATTATTCTGCTCTTTCAGTGCTGCCAGTGCATCTTCACTTCCGGCAATACTGATCACATTCGGTGTTGTCATAATACTCTCCACCTGATATCCTGCTGCCGGAGTACCGGAATACTCTGCACTGATTCTGACATTCGACTGAACTTTCCATAATTTTGCAGTTACATATACTTTCGAAACATTCAGATAACCCATGTCTGTATCGGTAAATTCCTCACCGTTCTTATCAATGATCTTGACATCGGTCTCCTGAGTCACATCTTCCGTTGCTCCATCTACATCGATGGAAGCATTTACCTTATCTATTTTATTGATCAGAGACACCGGACCTGTAATTTTGATTTTCTCCGGATTGGAAGTCAGCGCTCCAATTTCATAGCCCCTGTCAGGTTTTGTGTTGTTTGTATTCACATTTACTACAAACTCCTGTGTATCTTTATCCTCCAGATGAAGGCTCATATTCTGCGGACTCACTTCAATATTGTCTGCTGAAATCCGCCCACAGGATACAGTGATCGGAACCATGACCGGATCTGTTTTCAGGCTCACCGCCTGCTGAAGATCCGCAACCGCACGAATATCATTGAGTGAGATCCTGTCCAGGATCTTTCTCTGAGCTTTGATCGTCACACGGATGGGAACCTGTTCTTCATCCTGCATACACATTTTTCCGTCTGCATCGATATATGCCTCATTCAGCAATTCCACATCTGACACAATGAATGACTTTGTACTGATCGGATTGTTTATATTGACAACCAGAAGCCATACCAGAATAGCAATTGCAAGAGACAGAATTTTCAAAGAAAGATTATTTCCTATTTTTTTCTTCATGTTTCACTCTTCCCTTCAACAACTGTCTCAGTTTGTTGTTATCCACAATTTTCTTATTCTGTGCTTTTTCCAGTACTTCACGAAGCTGACTGCTGCTGATATTTCTCAACAGCCGACCGTTCTGTGCCACAGAAACCTGTCCTGTTTCCTCTGAAACAATGATCGTAACAGAATCTGTCACTTCACTGATTCCAACACCTGCACGATGTCTGGTTCCAAGCTGTTTACTCAGTTCCATATTGTCAGACAGTGGAAGATAACAGGTTGCAGCAACAATACGATTTCCTCTTACGATCACTGCACCGTCATGGAGTGGTGTATTGTGTTCAAAAATATTGATCAGCAGCTGACTGGTCAAAAGAGCATCCACATTGATTCCCGTTCTGACATATTCATCAAGTCTGATCTCCTGTTCGATCACGATCAGTGCGCCTGTCTTAACCTCACCCATATCAAAACATGCTTTGATCAGTTCATTGACCGTCTTATCTGTAAATCTTTCTTTTACTTCTTTGCCGGAATCAAAAGGAAAAATGGATGCCATGATTTTTTTCTGTCCCAGCTGTTCCACGACCTTTCGCAATTCAGGTTGAAATATTACAACGATCGCCGTGATCAGTGCACTGGCCAGTTTTGATACGATCCACAGGATCGTATTCATCTTAAATATATAAGCAATAATAAGAAATGCGCCAATGACCAGAAGTCCCTTAAGCAGAGTATATGCGCGTGTAAATTTGATCCACACCATGAACTGATATACAAAAAATGTAATCAGGATTATTTCAATGATATCGATAATACTGACAGACGGCAGATTGATATCTGATAAATATCTTGCCAGTATGTCTGTAATATTCCGCATAAACTCTCCTCTCCTTCTGTTGCTGTTGTCAGGTTACTTTTGCCGGATCACAGATCCTTCAGGGATTCCTCCAGCTTTTTCTCAAAATCAATATCATCTATATCAGCCTTCTGTACTACAGACGCTGCTTCTGTTTCCTGAACTCTTTTTTTCTTTTTCGGTGGCTCTTCCCCCTGAAAAAGAGGGGTGGAATAATTTACCACGCGCTCTGCCGATTTTCGTTCTTCTCTTGCAGATTCTCCGTTGATCTTTTTGATACTTCTTTCAGAAGTAGCAACCAGTGCTTTCGGAACAGCCTTCACATAATAATAGTAATCGTCATCTTCATATTCCAGACGTTCCGTTCTTGTATAGTCTCCACCAAACACAAAGAACTCCAGTATGATTCCAACCAGTACCGCAACCACAGTATAAATGATTAGTGAAAATACGGAAATTGAAATTCCAAGACTCATACTTCCTGCCAGCATGATCACAATATAGATCACTCCGCCGGCAACAATTGCAATTCTCCATGCATAATCAAACATGCGGGTACGAATCAGATTCACAGCAAGAACCACTGCAATAAAAGCGATCAGTGTAAGCCACATTTCACCATTCTTCATAAGGCTGTCTGACAGAAGTGTCAGTTTACCGACAATGTCTGAGTCCATGCCAAGAAGAGCCTGCGACTGTATACGTACTGTACGGACAAAATAATAGATGATCACGCCGCCAGCTGCCGGAAGTGCTGATACCGCACTGCTGAGAAGTCCGCATCCGATCGGAAGCAGCACCGGAATATCAAATGCAAATGCGAGTGGTGTAAACACAAGCACGATGTTTTTACCGCTGCTGAAACGCAGGAAAAGGATCATCATGAACAGAATCAGTACCAGAAGAAAAGCTGCCACTTCGATTCCAAGTGCATAACAATGTCCCACCATCAGTGCAAATCCTGCGAAGATCATCATTCCGGATGGAAGAATACAGCAGATCAGCGATAAGATCAATACAATAAAAATATTATCCAGTGCAGTCATATATCCCATGTTGGTATTGATCCAGCTGAAATAAACCAGTGCAAGGACAAATTTCAATAAAGGAAGCAGGTACATTTCGTACTGTGCATAAATTCCTTTTATTTTCTGTTTGAATTCCAGTAATGCTGTCATTTACGATACCCTCCTGCGTTTCCTCTGCCGGAAGATTTTTTTTCTTCTCTGGCATAAATCTTATTCAGTTCAGTAAGCTGACTGTAGTATTCTCTGACACTCTTTTTTGCCCGATAATACTGAACCGAGTACTGTATATACGTCAGGACTGAATATGCCACAAGTACGATCAGATAGCCGATCACAATATATACACCGAGCATTATCAGATTCATTTTGTGTATATTCTCCAGAAGATATTCTCCAAAATAAACCGCTACAGCTGCAACGCTCAGACAATATCCAATTGTGACCAGAAAAAAATTCTTGATCAGTGCCAGCCCTATATAATCGCTTCGGTAATACTTGCTGACCGGCAGATATTTTCTGCCCTTGCCCTGCTCATACATGGCAAGTTTTGTCATAATTTTAACCTTCTCTTCGTTGATCATATCCTGCTCCTCACAATCATTGTTACTGTACACAGTAACTTGTTCAAACCATATTTCCTTAAAATACCAGAAATAATCACACATAGACTGATTGTATCATATATCCCGAATCATGAAAAGTATTTTTTCCGCTTCCGTCCAACCTTCGTTCAAAGATGTACCCATTCAGATGTTTCCCGTACACAAAGTTACAAAAAATACGGCTTTCGCTCCATTTTCCAGCAGACATTCTGCCATGGCTTCCACTGTACTCCCTGTCGTATACACATCATCGACCACAAGAATTCTCAGGCCTGTTACCGGCCCTGCTGCCTGAAACGCATTTCTGAGATTTTTCTTTCGCTCTTCAGCGTCCAGTTTTTTCTGTGACCGTGTTTCCCTTGACTTATAAATAACATCTTCCGCAACCGGAATTCCAAGGATTTTCCCAATGCGCTCTGCCAGATCGGCCGCCTGGTTAAACCCTCTCATTCTCTTTTTGCGCCTGTGAAGCGGCACCGGAATGATTACGTCCGGTCTCCAGCTTTTTATATCTCTTCCCACATATCTGCACATCGATTCCGCATAATATTTCCCATATTCACGGCTCCCGTAATATTTATACCGAAGAAGAGAATTCTTCATCTGCGCATTATACAAAAACACACTTCTTCCACGAATAAATTTCCGTTCTCTGTGCTGACATTCACTACAATATTCTTCCGTCTCATTTACCGGTTTTCCACATTTCATGCAATAATATTCTGAAACAGGGTGAAAAATCGATTCGCACTGCGGACAGATACTTCTTTGTTTATCCTCCAGAATACCGCCGCATGCAGGACATCTGGGAGGGTACAGTACATCCAGACATTTTTCTTTTATTTTTTTCAAAGAAAGCCTTTCTCCCCGATGATATGCTCTCTTTTCCTGTTATCGAGTTCTTTTGCAGAGATTTATTCGGTTTCCTGAATGCGCTGATCCAGCGAGCTGTATCTTCTCTGCTGCTTCTCATTTCGGATCATATCACGGAAAGTCTCCTCACTTCCCACAACAGTAACGCATTTTCTCGCACGTGTTACTGCTGTATAAAGAAGATTTCTGTTCATCAGCATTCTCGGACCGGAAAGCAGTGGAATGATCACTGCCGGATATTCTGATCCCTGTGATTTATGTATGGTTACTGCATAAGCAAGTTCCAGTTCATCCAGCTGTTTAAATGAATATTCCGCCCATCGGCCATCTTCAAACTCAACTTCTGCTGTTTCTGCAAATTCATTGATTGTTTTGATGATGCCGGTGTCCCCATTAAAAACTCCAACACCTTTTTCGATCGGTATTCCATATCTTCCGCGGATTTCCCATTCCAGCTGATAATTATTGCGGACCTGCATGACCTTATCACCCTCACGGAAAAGTCCCTGTCCTATTTCTTTCTCTTTCTTGGAAGCGTCCGGCGGATTCAGGTATCTCTGCAGGATCTGATTCAGACGTTCCACACCGAGAAGTCCTTTTCGCATTGGTGTCAGAACCTGGATTTCAAACGGTTTTGCTTCCACATATTTGGGAAGTTTTTCCTGAATCAGTGCAATCACTACGCGAATGATGATATCCGCATCGTATCTTTTGAGAAAAAAGAAATCCCGGCTCTTGTTATTGATTTCCACCTGCTCACCTTTATTGATCTTATGTGCATTCACAACAATGTCACTCTCTGATGCCTGTCGGAAGATTTTCTTCAGTTCAACTACCGGAAACTGTCCACTTCGGATAATATCGCGAAGTACATTTCCCGGTCCCACACTTGGAAGCTGATTTTCATCTCCTACCAGGATCAGTCTCGTTCCTGCCATAACTGCCATAAGAAGCGAATGGATGAGATGTATATCCACCATCGACATCTCATCAATGATAATGACATCCGTTTCCAGAGGATTTTCTGCATTTCGCTCAAAATGAATGGGCTGGCCTTCTCTGTCATCTTCCGGCATTCCCGAAAGTTCGAGAAGACGATGGATCGTCTGTGCCTCATAGCCGGTAGCCTCTGTCATACGCTTCGCTGCCCTTCCGGTTGGAGCCGCCAGCCTGATCTCTGCACCTTCGCCCTCAAAATATCGGATGATCGCATTGATTGTCGTTGTTTTTCCGGTACCGGGACCGCCGGTGAGAATAAGCAGGCCATGCCCGGCAGCTTCCTGCACTGCTTTTTTCTGCATTTCATCCAAAACCGTTCCCGTTTCTTTCTCTATCTGGACAATTCTTCGTTCCACTATTTTCTCATCTTCCGGGCAGAAAATATCAAGTTCCCGAAGCATTCTTGCCGTATTTAACTCCAGATAATAATATTGAGCCGGATAGATCAGTATCTGATCTCCTTGTTCCTTCTGAACGATCTTACGGTCCATCGCCAGATCGACCAGATGCTTCTCCATATAAGAAGAATCTACACCGAGCAGTTCTGCTGCACGCTGAAAGAGCTCGTCTTTCGGAAGATATACATGTCCCTCCCCGGTTGCCTGCAGAAGAGTATATACCATTCCACTTTTTATTCTGTAATCTGAATCTGTATGAATTCCAATGCGATAGGCGATCTCATCTGCAATTTTGAATCCCACACCACTGATATCATCTGCAAGTCTATACGGGTTTTCCTGCAAAACACTGTAAACAGAGTCTCCATACTTCTGGTAGATTTTGGCACCAAGGTTCAGTGAAATCCCATATTTCTGCAAAAACATCATTGCCTTCCGCATATCGGACTTTTCCGCGATCTGCATGGCAATCTCTCTTGCCTTTTTTTCACTGATTCCCTTAACTTCAGACAGTCTTTCAGGCTCATTTTCTACTATCTGAAACGTATCATCTCCAAAATGACGTACGATCCTTCCCGCCAGCGCCGCGCCAATTCCTTTAATCGCACCCGAACCGAGGTATCTTTCCATAGCCAGTGCATCTTCCGGCATTTTTTCAGTCAGCCGCACTGCCTGAAACTGCTTTCCATAAACCGGATGCTGTGTAAAATTCCCCTCCAGTTCTACAGATGCTCCCTGTGTGACCACCGGAAAACTTCCAACGCAGGTCAGCTCATCTTCCTCGCTGACCCCTTTTAATACCATAACCGTATATCCATTATCTTCATTTCGAAAAATAATATGATCAATATATCCTGTAATGCTCTCGCTCATTTCTTCCTCTTTCTTCCGGCCCCAAAATTGCTACTGTTTTTCAGCCTTATAACAGCAAAACCAGGATATCTATGATCTATCATAAATATTCCTGGCTCCTGTCTGCAGTTATTAAGATTCCATACGGCTCATTATCTCTGCATATTTGCCGGTTCCAACAGCTACCACATGCATCGCATTCTGAACAGTCAGAGTATTTACCCCTGTCCTCTGCTCGATCAGTGCATCCATTCCCCGAAGCAGTGCTCCTCCGCCTGCCAGGACAATTCCTCTGTCCACAATATCAGCGGCCAGTTCCGGCGGTGTCTTTTCCAGCACTCCATGGACTGCTTCTACGATCTGTCCTGTCGCATCTTTCAGTGCCACACGGATTTCTTCGGAAGTCAGTTTTACTTTTTTCGGAAGTCCTGTAAGTACATTTCGTCCTTTTACTTCCATCACCTGTGGATTCGCCTCTTCGATAGCTGTGCCGATTTTTATTTTGATTGCTTCTGCAGTATCCGATCCGATAAACAAACTGTGCGTCTTTCGTATATAACTCATGATTGCCTGGTCAAACGCATCTCCCGCAACCTTGATCGTTGATGACACAACAACACCGCCAATCGAAATAACAGCAATATCCGTTGTGCCGCCACCAATATCCACGATCAGATTGCCAAAAGGCTTGGTAATATCCACACCGGCACCGATTGCAGCAGCAATTGGTTCTTCAACCAGAAACACTTCTCTCGCTCCTGCCTGATAAGTTGCTTCTTCCACTGCCTTACGTTCGATCTCCGTGATACCACTCGGCACACACACGCTGATCCGTGGTTTGCGGAACGCCCGCCGCCCCATCGCCTTGGCGATAAAATATTTCAACATTTTTTCCATAACGACAAAATCTATGATCATTCCCTGATGAATCGGACAGATTACTTCCATATTGGAAGTAACATGCCCAGCCATCTGCCGGGCTTCTTCACCAATTGCTTTGATCTTCTCTGTATCTTTATCATATACTACTACAGATGGTTCGCTCAAAACAAGGCCTCTGCCCGTAGAATATACCAGACTGTTTGTCGTTCCCAGATCTATTCCTATATCATTTGCAGGCATAAGATCTCCCTTCCATATGCTTCCTGTAAAAATCTGATATTCTTTCGTTATACATATAATCATGCTTATTATAAACAACTTTTCAGCAATTGAAAAGTCCCTTATTCATAACAAAACACCTGCGGATATTAACACGCACAATAACCGGCCGTTTACTTTAAATATTTTGCCACATACTGGCCTGTATAGGAATCCGGGCAGACAGCAATTTCTTCCGGTGTACCTGTTGCAATAACAGTACCTCCACGTTCACCGCCTTCCGGTCCCATATCTATGATATAATCTGCAGTTTTGATCACGTCCAGATTATGCTCGATGACTACAACTGTATTGCCGCCCTCTGTCAGGCGCTGCAGGATCTCAACAAGCTTATGAACATCCGCAAAGTGAAGTCCTGTCGTCGGCTCATCCAGAATATAAATGGTACGACCGGTACTGCGTTTGCTGAGTTCAGTCGCAAGCTTGATTCTCTGCGCTTCTCCACCCGAAAGTTCGGTAGATGGCTGTCCAAGACGGATATAAGAAAGTCCTACATCATAGAGTGTCTGAATCTTTCTCTTAATGGAAGGAATGTTCTCGAAGAAAGTAAGAGCCTCTTCCACCGTCATATTCAAAACATCGTAAATACTCTTGTCTTTGTATTTTACTTCCAGTGTCTCACGGTTATATCGTTTGCCTTTGCAGACTTCACATGGTACATAAACATCTGCAAGGAAATGCATCTCAATCTTGATGATACCATCACCACTGCAGGCTTCGCAGCGTCCGCCTTTGACATTAAAACTGAAACGTCCTTTCTTATAGCCACGTGCTTTGGCATCAGCTGTAGATGCAAACAGATCACGGATCTGATCAAAAACACCTGTATAGGTTGCAGGATTGGAACGCGGTGTACGTCCGATCGGTGACTGATCGATACTGATTACCTTATCCAGCTGATCCAGTCCCTGAATTTCTTTATGTTTCCCCGGAATCACTCTAGCTCTGTTGAGGTCTCGTGCAAGCGTCTTATACAGAACTTCATTGATCAGGGAACTTTTGCCAGAACCGCTGACTCCCGTCACCGCAGTCATAATGCCAAGCGGCACATCTACATTTACCTGTTTCAGATTGTTTTCTGCTGCTCCACGGATTTTCAGCCAGCCGGTCGGTTGTTTACGTTCTGTCGGTACCGGAATTTTGCAACGTCCGCTCAGGTAAGCACCTGTGATTGAACGTTCATTCTTCATCAGCGTCTCTGCCGTACCAATTTCCACCAATTCTCCACCATGTTCTCCGGCTCCCGGACCGATATCCACAACACAGTCCGCTGCGCGCATGGTATCTTCATCATGTTCAACCACAATCAGACTGTTACCCAGATCACGAAGACGCATCAGTGCACGAAGAAGTTTATCATTATCTCTCTGATGAAGTCCGATACTCGGTTCATCCAGAATATAAGCGACTCCTACCAGTCCGGAACCAATCTGTGTTGCCAGACGGATTCTCTGTGCTTCCCCACCGGACAGCGTCGCTGTTGCACGGCTCAGAGACAGATAATCCAAACCTACCTCAGACAGAAAACCAACTCTTGCACGGATTTCTTTCAGAATTTGCTTACCGATCAGTTCCTGCTGTTCAGTAAGTTTCAGCTCACTCATAAATTTCTTCAGATTTTCTATAGAAAGAGAAGTCACTTCATAAATATTGCGATCTCCTACCGTCACCGCCAGAGATTCTTTTTTTAATCGCTGGCCTTTGCAGGTCTTACACGGTGTGATCCGCATAAACGACTCATACTCCTGTTTCATCGCATCGGATCCTGTTTCGCGGTATCGCTGTTCCACATTTTTGATCAGACCCGGGAAAGCAACATCATAAACGCCTTCTCCACGCTGACCTTTATAATATACTTTGACAGCATGTCCATTTGTACCATGGATCAGAACATTCTTAACATCATCCGGATAATCCTGGAACGGAGTATCCAGGCTGAAATGGTATTCTTTCGCCAGTGCATCAAGGATTGCTCTTGTAAAACTGCCCTTATCTGTGCAGGACTGCCAGCCCATGACCACAATAGCTCCCTGAGAAATACTCAGAGATTTATCCGGAATCATCAGATCAATATCAAATTCCATCTTATATCCCAGACCAAAACAATCCGGGCAGGCTCCAAACGGATTATTAAACGAAAAGCTTCTCGGCTCGATCTCATCAATACTGATCTGACAATCCGGGCAGGCAAAGCTCTGACTGAATGTCTTCACAGTACCATCCATCGTATCTACCATAAGCAACCCATCCGAAAGATCCAGAACTGTCTCAATGGAATCAGACAATCGTTTCTCGATTCCCGGTTTTACTACCAGACGGTCTACGATAATTTCTATATTATGTTTGATGTTTTTATCCAGTTTAATTTCTTCAGACAACTCATACAGATTTCCATCAATCTGTACACGTACATAACCGCTGCGTTTCGCCTGATCCAGAAGCTTTGCATGTGTTCCCTTTCGACCACGAACTACCGGTGCCAGAAGCTGCAGCTTTGTTCTTTCAGGAAGTGCCATAATATGATCAACCATCTGATCGACTGTCTGCTTTTTGATTTCCTTTCCGCACTTCGGACAATGCGGAATACCAATACGTGCATAAAGAAGTCGGAAATAGTCATAAATTTCTGTAACTGTTCCAACCGTTGAACGCGGATTGCGGTTGGTAGATTTCTGATCGATGGAAATTGCCGGTGGCAGTCCTTCGATCGACTCTACATCCGGTTTCTCCATCTGACCCAGAAACTGCCTTGCATAAGATGACAGAGATTCCATATAACGTCTCTGCCCCTCTGCATAGATCGTATCAAATGCCAGAGAAGACTTTCCTGATCCGCTGACTCCCGTCAGAACCACAAATTCATCTCTCGGAATATCCACACTCAGATTCTTGAGATTGTTGACATTTGCTCCTCGAATCTTAATAAACTTTTTTCCAGTTGTTCGTTCAGACATCTTTTCTCCTCTTATCTGCTGCATGTTCGCACTTATTCTTCATCCAACAGAAGCTCTGCCAGGATATGATTGCTCACATGAATTCCTTTTCTTGTAAATCTCCAGTTCGTACCAGTCTTCTCCAGGAATCCGGTCTCTTTATATTTTTGCAGGACAGAACCATAAATATTCTCAAGCTTCTGTCCGAAATTCTGTTCAAAATCGATCTCTGAAATCCCCTCCGTCATACGAAGCCCCAGATACATAAATTCTTCTATCTGGTCTTTAAGTGAAAGTTTCAGAACATCTTTACGAATTCGTTCTGTGTTTCCGGAAAATCCCAGATATTCCTGCATATCTCTCGTATTGGAAAAACGATTTTCCCCATAAAGGGAAGATGCTCCCAGCCCCAGGCCAAGATATTCTGTACGTTTCCAGTAACCGATATTATGCCGACATGCATATCCGTCTTTTGCATAATTGGATATTTCGTATTGTTGATATCCATACTCTGCAAGAATCCCCGCTGTGTCCTCATACATCTGATACTCCGTATCTTCATCCGGAAGGTCCAGTTCACACTCCGCAAACGGAGTTCCCTCCTCGATGATCAGACTATAGGCAGAAATATGTTCCGGTTTCAGCTCCGCGACCTGACGAAGGTGAGCACGCCATGCCTCTCCTGTCTGTCCGGGGATTGCAAACATCAGATCTATATTAATATTTTGAAACCCTGCTTCTCTTGCCCACTGATAACTCTGAAGAAATTCTTCATATGTATGAATTCTTCCAAGCATCCTCAGCTCTTTCGAATCCGTGGACTGCAGTCCCAGACTCAGACGGTTGATTCCTGTTTCTCGGTAAGCATTAAGTTTCGCAAGATCAACTGTGCCGGGATTTGATTCTATTGTTATTTCTGCATCTGGCGAGAAACAGAATTTCTTTTGAATTGTCTCCATAATAGAAGCAATCGCCTCTGCTTTCAGTACGGAAGGAGTCCCCCCTCCGATAAAAACAGAAACGATCTCATACGCTTCAACACCCTGCACCGCCTGAATCTCAGCACGCAGAGCCTTTATATATCTGTCTCTTGTTTCCTGATCCGATGGACCGGAGAGGAAATCGCAGTACTGACATTTCTGCACACAGAACGGTATATGAATATATAATTCCAGTGGGGTACGATTCTTATTCTTCATTGTCTCCACCCTCATCAGAAGAACCATTATCCTGGTTATTCATCAGAAGAACCCGATGTATCTTCCGACTGATCCTGATCCTGGTTCTGCATATTCGAAGCATCTGTAGTATTCGCATCACCCGCACCCGTATCTGTACTGTTTGTCACCGCTGATGGATTTTCTGCCAGATACAGATTCACCATACTGATATCTCCATTCGAAGTAACTGCTGCCGCACCTACCGTATCCGGTGCCGGTGTTGGTGATGGTTCCGGTGTGATACTGATCTTCAGTACCTGTTCCGAAGCAGGATCTGTCTTTTTCTGTCCGCAGCCACATCCCGTCATAATCACACAGAGTGTCAATGCACTCCCCGCAACAATATATCTCATAGCTTTTGCAGTTCCTTTTTTCATGGCCCTGCCTCCCTTCTGTAAGTCCGCCGTTCACAACAATATGCATTCCATATTCACGGTCTCTCCCGTCAATTATTTATCGTCCAGTTTCAGTACACTCATAAATGCCTTCTGTGGAATCTCTACGTTTCCGACCTGACGCATACGTTTCTTACCTTCCTTCTGTTTCTCAAGAAGTTTCTTCTTTCGGGAAATATCACCACCATAGCATTTGGCAAGAACATCCTTTCGCATAGCGCGGACAGTCTCACGGGCAATGATCTTGCTTCCGATTGCAGCCTGGATCGGGATTTCAAAGAGCTGTCTCGGAATTTCTTCTTTCAGCTTCTCACACATCTTACGTCCACGCTCATAAGCAGTATCTGCATGTACGATGAAAGAAAGTGCATCAACTTCTTCCTTATTAACAAGGATATCAAGTTTAACCAGTTCACTGCGTTCATAACCGCAGAGCTCATAATCCAGAGATGCATATCCTCTGGAACGGGATTTCAATGCATCAAAGAAATCGTAAATAATCTCATTCAGTGGAAGTTTATATTTCAGAAGTGCTCTGGTTTCCTCCATGTATTCCATTCCGTTATACTGACCACGGCGTTCCTGGCAGAGATCCATGATTGCACCGATAAATTCAGTCGTTACCATAATCTCAGCATTTACCATTGGCTCTTCCATATATTCAATCTCAGATGGATCCGGGAGATTAGATGGATTTGTCAGTTCGATCACTTCTCCATTCGTCTTATATACTTTGTAAACAACACCTGGTGCTGTCGTTACCAGATCAAGATTGTATTCTCTTTCCAGGCGTTCCTGGATGATTTCCAAATGCAGAAGTCCGAGGAATCCACAACGGAAACCAAAGCCAAGTGCAATAGATGTCTCCGGTTCAAAGAACAGAGAAGCATCGTTCAGCTGCAGTTTCTCAAGAGCATCTCGAAGATCACCATATCTGGCACCATCAGCCGGATACAGTCCACAGTAAACCATTGGCTGTACTTTCTTGTAACCCGGAAGTGCTTCTGCACATGGTCTTTCATTATCGGTAACTGTGTCACCAACTCTGGTATCCCCAAGATTCTTAATACTTGCGGTAATATATCCAACCATACCGGCTGTCAGCTCATCACACGGAATAAACTGTCCGGCTCCAAAATATCCTACTTCCACAACTTCAGTCGTAAATCCTGTTGCCATCATACGGATCTGAGTACCTTTCTTAACGCGGCCGTCCATAACACGACAAAAAACAATGACGCCTTTATAAGCATCATAAACAGAGTCAAAGATCAATGCCTTCAGCGGTGCATTTACGTCTCCCTGCGGTGCCGGGATCTTCGTAACGATCTGCTCCAGAACCTCTTCAACATTCAATCCTGTCTTGGCAGAAATTCTCGGTGCATCATGTGCCTCAAGTCCGATCACATCCTCAATCTCGTTGACAACGCGCTCCGGATCTGCACTTGGGAGATCGATCTTGTTAATGACCGGAAGCACATCCAGGTCATGATCCAATGCCAGATAAACATTCGCCAGCGTCTGTGCCTCGATACCCTGTGCTGCATCTACGACCAAAATTGCCCCATCACAGGCAGCAAGACTTCTGGAAACCTCATAGTTAAAATCGACATGCCCTGGTGTATCGATCAGGTTAAAAATATATTCTTCTCCATCATTAGCCTTATAAACGATTCGTACAGCCTGAGACTTGATCGTGATACCTCTCTCTCTCTCAAGCTCCATATTATCCAGCACCTGAGACTGCATCTCACGTTCTGTCAGTGTACCCGTCTTCTCAATAATACGGTCAGCCAAAGTGGACTTGCCATGGTCTATATGTGCAATAATGCAGAAATTACGAATTTTGCTCTGGTCTATCATTCTGCGAAATTCCTCCTTATGTACTTCTCTTTATTTTCCAAAAAACTATTCCTTATATATAAAGTATAGAAAATCATACTACGAGGCATTATAGCATAGCTTTTTACCTTTAGTCCAGTTCTTGTAAAGGGATATTTCTGCTGACACACCGTTATGACGCTGTTCACGTCTGTATTACTGATCTGTGTTCTTATTATACGAACATTTGTTCTGAATTGCAAGCGTTATTTTTTAATTTTCCCCCTGCAGCACCCGGTTCAGGATATCCGCAAAAGGATCCATTGCATTTTTTACCTCCTGGACAGTATTTGTCTGAGCCCCTGCCTCCAAAAGCAGGGCTCGTGGACGCAGATGCAGATTATAACGTAATCCTGCCAGATAAATGCCACGGTACAATTCAGGATAGTACAGAGCCGCCTGATACTCAAGCTGGAAAGAAAATGCCAGATTATCCTGTATGTACGGATTTGGAAGGTATGAAAGATCTCCGCTGTTTATTGTATGACTCAAGCCATTATAAAACATGATCTGCGCTGTCGGTTTTCCGTTAATTTCGGTGACCAGATGGCGGTCTTCCGGTACGCCATCCCGGTGCAGGTCTATCAGAATCTGTATAGATGGATTCTCTTCCAGAACAGGTTCCAGCCACGCTCTTGCATAGTCATATGCTTTACTCCGGTCAAGTTCCCCTCCAGCCAGATCAAATTCTTCCGTTACATGCATAACCTGATAGCCATAATTTTCTGTCAAAAGCTGAGCCAGATAATCCCCCACCCCCACGATCGTATCTTCTGTCTTTCCTTCTCTGGAATCTGCAAAAGTCTCCTGCGAATGACTATGGTAGATCAAAATCTGTGGCTCCGCTTTTTCCTTACGGAGCGTCAGATCCTCCCCAAGAAGAGCAGCCGCATTCAACTGTTGCGCACTGGTTTCTGTATTAGGATCAAGAATAAAAAAATGATTCATCAGATAATCGTAATCTGCCAGTCTTTCCGGTGCAAGGTCAATTTCCGGCATCGGCTGCACCTGAGCGGCTGCCGTAGTAACTTCCTCTTCCCCGGTAGATTCTTCGGTTAAATTTTCTTCTGGCTCTGTCTGTTTATCTGCATTTTTTACTTTCTGCTCTTCTGTATTTTGAGTTATCGGAGTCACTGTAACCTCTGTTTTCTCAGTTGGAGTTATCACATTCTCTTCCTGTCTCTCAGCTTTTAAGTTCTGTTCGTTCTCTCTCTTTGTCTGCTTGTCCACAATCTCTTTATCATTTTCTTGGCTTCCGACTTCTTTATTCTCATCTACGACCATCCTGCCAAGATAACGTGCATTGCTCTCCATCAGCTTTTCATAAGTCTCACGGTCCTGTCCAACTGAACGCTCCTGTGCCTTCTCTTCCAGAAAACAGTACAATGGAAGCTGGCGAAATACATTTTCGTGCAGCACAAGAACGCCCGCTGTCACGGATAGCGTCACAAGCACACAGCCTTCCACAATCAGATACAGTGTTTTCCGGAATCTCGCCACAGAACCACTCCTTTCAAAGTATCCTATGACAAACCAACCTCAATTATGACTTTGCATCATTCTACCAGTCATTTGTTCTGCATAAATCAGTTAGCGAATTTTTATTCATGAAAGTCATGCCTCACCGAACGCTGTATTCAATCCTTCAGATATTGTAAAGCTCAGGTATTTTACCGTCTCATCCACATCCTTTGGTGTCACAAACATGCTGTAGAGATTCGGAGCAATCATTTCTTCCAAAAATTCTTTCTGCTCCGCTTCTTCCAGTGCATCCAGAAGATGTGCCATCGAATCATGAACGATCGTTGCCGCATCCACAACCGTCGGAACACCGATTCCAATCACCTTTACCTGCAGATTGTCCTCCGTTAGTCCATTTCTGTGATTTCCCACGCCTGACCCAGGATGAATTCCTGTATCTGTAATCTGGATCGTTCGATTCAGTCTGCGGACACTTCTGGCCGCAAGTGCATCAATTGCAACTACTACATCCGGTTTCGTTTCCGCAACCACTCCCTGTATGATCTCTGCAGTTTCCATACCGGTCTGTGCCATCACTCCCGGCACAATTCCACTGACACGGTGCATTTTTTCATGATCAATTCCTCGAAGGCCGTATTCCCTTATGATATGACGGGTCATCCTTAAATTTTCTACCACATGCGGTCCCAGTGCATCAGCAGTGATTCCTGCATTTCCGAGCCCCACCACAAGAATGGATTTTTCCTTTTTCAGATCAATGAGTTGTTTCAGATGTTTGGAAATCTCCTCTGATATCTCACGATGATAATCTTCATCCGGTTCTGACAGATCTGGTGCTTCTATTGTAATGTAAGTTCCCTGCGGTCTCCCCATCGCTTTTGCCCCGTTTTCTGTCACTATTTTTACAACAGTTGTCCTGACATCCTTCTCTTCATCATACTCCTCCTGAATTTCCACTCCTCGGATCTCTGTATTTTCTTCTGCAAAACGTTCTGTTGTTTCCAGTGCAAGGTCTGTTCTGATTCTTTTGCTGACTGCCATCTCTCTTCCTCCTGATCATCCGAATTATTGATATCCAATTATCATCTGTAAAATTTTGTTTCTTATCTGTCTACAATATTTCACTTTATCATTAATGTCTCTGTTTTAAGCCTATATTATGTATGGAAGATTTTTCTCACAGTAATATTATGTTTATATTTTTTTAACATTTCCGCATTTTACTATTGACAAGTAAAAATAAATATACTATCATATATAAGCATGTTTACAGAAGCGCCCGTGTCTGTTTCTGTAACAACGACACATTATTATAAATCTGAAATGGAGGTGTACCAATTGGCTAACATCAAATCTGCAAAGAAAAGAATTTTAGTAAACAGAACTAAAGCTGCTAGAAACAAATCTATCCGTTCTGCTGTTAAAACTTCCATCAAAAAAGTAGAAACTGCAGTTCAGAAAAACGATAAAGCTGCTGCACAGGCTGCTCTTACAGAGGCTATCTCTACAATCAGCAAAGCAACCTCTAAAGGTGTTTATCACAAAAATAACTGTGCAAGAAAAATTTCCCGTCTGTCTAAAGCTGTCAACAGCATTGGCTAATTCAGGAAATACATTTTTAATTATAAGCTTATAATTAAAAAGACAGTCACAACCGTCAGTGACTGTCTTTTTTATTGTTTTAATTTATAATCTGTTTTCAATCCTGCTAATGTACTTTTTCAGAAGAATGGCCCATTCCGCAATGTGTTCACTGGTAAAATGGTGTGCCAGTCCACTGATGCTGATTGCCGCATAAACATTTCTGTTACGGTCAAATATCGGCATTGCAACACATTTAATTCCAAATTCATGCTCCATATCATCAATCGCATACCCTCTCTGACGAATACGCAAAAGTTCCTGCCTGAATTCTTCCTTATCCGTAATACTGTTTTCCGTAAAAGCTTTCAATTCATGTGTCGCCAGATATTCCTCAATCGTACGTTCATTCATATTTGCCAGCATTGCTTTACCGATTCCGGTACAGTACATCTGTGCCCGCTCACCAAGAATTGAACGCATCAGTTCCACAGAATCTGCCGGATACATGGAATCCAGGTACAATACTTCCGATCGATACGGCACCGCCAGATATACTCTTTCACGTGTCTGATTAGAAAGCTCCTGCAAGTACGGCGTTGCAATCTTTGTTATGGAATATGTGTCTCCAAGTGCTTTACTTAAAGTAAATACCTGAATACCCAGACGGTATTTTCCTGTTTCCTCATCCTGCTCCAGATACTCCATTGCTTTAAGGGTAGAAAGAATATTATGTACTGTGCTTTTGTATATTCCAAAATATTCACTGATCTCAGTCACTCCGAGCACAGGTTTAACTGTAAAAAGGTTCAGAATTTCCAGTGCTTTTTGAAGGCTTTTCACTTTAATCTCGTTATTATCTGCCATATATCTGTTTTTCTCCTTCCTGCCCTGATAATGTCATTTCTTTTTTATACATTAACCCAATATCTGGTCTAATGTATCGTTATATTCTCCATCGCAGGCAAAGATTTTTTTGTATAATATTATAACATCTGTATTTTTTTCATTCAAGATTTTTCCATATTTTAAAATAAAATCGCAATATTTTCATTTATTATATCTATTTTGCACAAAAAGCAGGGTATGCACAGCACATACCCCGTTTTCTGTCATTCTGACTGTTTTCCATCAGTCTCTTTTAAGCAGTTACTTATTATTATACCATTCTGCAACTTCATCCAGTTCCGTCTTTGCATCCGCATCCTGGAATACCACATTCTGAACTGCCTTTACAAGTTTTATACAGAGTTCTGTGTAATCTGCCGGATAAAATGTAATCTCACCGGTTTTTGCATATTCACTCCACATCTGCATGCTGTCATACATTTCATTTTCTTTGACTGATTCATCATCAAATACACCTGTACGAACCGGCATACAGTTTGCAGATACCCACTGAACCTGATTTTCTTCAGACAGATAGAATTTAATAAAGTCCATCGCCATTTCCGGATCCTGTGCGTATTTACCAATTGCAAGCGTCTGACCAGCCACATATGCCGGTGCAGATTCGCCCTCTTTTTCTCCCGGAATCGGGCAGGAAGCAAAGTTATCTGCATAGTTAGAAGTCATGATTGTTGCCGCACGCTGCGTTCCTGCATTCACAGCATCTACTGTACCGCTCTTAAATGCATCTACCACATCATCATATGCCATGTTCATGGTTGTCTGATCCATAGAACCATTATCAACCAGTTCTTTAATAAAATTAACAACCTTTACACCTGCATCACTGTTAAATACTGCTTTTCCATCTTTATCCAGGAAATCACCGCCTGCTGAACGGATCCACGGAATAAAAGTTTCAATCAGGCCGGTTCCGTTTCCATCCTCACTTAATCCCATTGCAAAACCAAGAGAAGTATCTGTAGAAGCTTTTGAACTCTGTTCAAGAAGATCATCCCATGACTGTGGTGCACTGTCATAAAGATCACTTCTGTACCACATTGCAGTTACACGGCTCTCCCACGGAAGAGAATAAATTTCTCCATCACTCTGAGTAAGTTTATCTGCAGTGTAGATATAATCTCCCATCTCTGTAATAAAGTCTTTTGCATAATCTGTCATTGGCTGAACAGTTCCTGCATCTATATGCTGTTTTAACTGATCAGAGAAACAGTTAATGATATCCGGACCTTTTCCTGCTGCTGCAGCCTGAATAGCCTGTGATTCAAATACACTATAATTGAAACTTTCTACTGTGACTGTATTTCCATATTGATTAGTCTCATTATATTCTTTTACAATATTGGAGAGTACCACACTTCTCGGATCTTCTGTAGATTTCGGATCCAGGAAAATCCAGAAAGTCATGTCCTTGCCACCTTTATCTGTATCAGAATCTTTTGACGCAACCTCCGAAGTTTCTGAAGTATCTGCTGCCTGTTCTTTTGTGGAATCCCCCGAACCACAACCAAACAGTGACATTGTCATAGCCATAGAAAGTGCAATACCCAAACCTTTTTTTAATGTTTTCGCCTTCATAAGTCTCTTCTCCTTTTCTTATCTCATTAACCCTTGACTGCTCCTGCTGCCATACCTTCCACAAATCTTTTCTGCAGGCAGATGAACAGAATAATAATTGGAATAATCGAAATCATAACTGCTGCCATCAGAAGTCCCCATTTGATTCCGTACTGCGTAATATACTGATAAAGACCTACAGAAATCATTTTCTTCTCGCTTGCTGTAATAAAGGAACTTGATACAAGATAATCGTTCCATACATATACAGCTGAAAGAAGTGCTGCTGATACAATACCTGGCTGAGAAATTGGAAGAATCAGTTTATAAAAAGCTTTTGATTTAGAACATCCATCAATGATTCCCGCCTCTACAATTTCCATAGGAAGTTTTCGGAAAAATCCTTCCATGATCCAGGTAAGCACAGGTGTCCTCCACGCCGTATAGATCAGAACCAGAAGAATTCTTGTATTGTACAGATTCAGTTTTACACTGAGCATATACAGCGGTACAAGAAGTGCAACTGGCGGCACCATACTTGTCATCAGTATAAAGAAAGAAATTCCCTTTCTGAAACGGATATTAAAAAATGTAAGTGCATATGCCGCATGAGCTGCTACAAATGTTGCCATCACGATACTGATCAGTGTTATGAGCAAACTGTTTTTCATATAGATCATAAAATCTGATTTCGTGACTACATCAATAAAGTTATTCCATGTAATTTCTTTCGGTATAATTTCCGGTGGAAACATCGTCACTGCACTGTCTGTTTTCAATGCGGTTGACAATCCCCACAAAACCGGGAACAATGCAACAATTGCCGCTGCGATAAGGGCAATAACAGTCAGAAAATCCAGTCCCGGCGTTTTACCAAGAGAACCTTTTCTTTTTCCCATTGTTTCGCCTCCTAATTGTCATTGGTTTTCAGGATTCTTACATAGAACAGGCTGAATACAATATTCAGAAGGAATATAATAATACTGTACGCCGCTGCTATGTCCATATGCCAGTAGTCAAATCCATTCTGATAAGCTGCAAGACTCAGTGTCTGTGTCGCATTAAATGGTCCGCCTGCTGTCAATACGTAAATCAAAGTTACCATGTTGAAATACTCAATGCTCTGCATGACAAGTGCTGTAACCATTGTTGGTCGGATCATCGGAAGAGTCAGTTTCCAGTAGATCATCCTTCTTGAAGCACCATCTACCTGTGCTGCCTCAATCAGTTCAGGTGAGATAGTCTGCAATGCTGCTATTGTCAGAATGATTACGACCGGAACCGTATTCCATACATTCACAACTACTACCAGAATTTTCGCAATGATCGCAGTACTGAAAAGATCCATCTTTTTTCCAGTCAGTTGATATGCCCAGGAAGTGATCAGACCATAGTTTCCATTGAGAAGCCATTTCCATAAAAGTGCCGTAACTGTCTGTGACAACGTCCACGGAATGATAATCATCGTACGGAAAATTGTCATTCCTCTGATCTTTCGATTCAGAAGTGTTCCGATTCCAACACCTATCGGCATTGCCAGCAGCAGCGATAAAACTACATAGACGATTGAATTGACTATATTTTTCCATCCGTCTGACTCAACCATAACGGAAATATAATTTTTCAATCCCACAAATTCCCCAACCATTGCATACTGCGTTTTATGGAAACTGGTATAAACAGCCTCAAAAATCGGAATAACAGTAAAGCAGCATATTAACAGTAACGCCGGGGCAAGAAAAAGAATTGCTCTTCCGGTATCACCTTTCTTTTTTCTCATTTTTTCCATTGTGCTACTCCCTTTTTTACTGAAAGTTTCAGTTATCAATCCTCATATTCCTTCAAAATTTCCGGAAGAGTAATCAAATTGCCTTCATGTTCTTTAATGTATTCCTGTGCAATCTTTCTTGCTCTCGCTTTTTCTGCTTTTGTTTTTTCTTCATCTCTGTAAACAGAAGCTCCAATGCGAATCAGTTCTTCCTGAATTTCTTTTACTTCCTGCTCTCTTGGCTGGATATGATTCTTTGCACACACAGCTGCTGCAATACCGGAAGCCTGTCCGATTCCCATGATACCGCCCTGTGTTCTGTAAGATCCGTGCGCCTCACTTGTTCCGGAAATACATCTGCCGGAAAGGATCAATCCATCAATATGTTTCGGAATCAGACATCTGTACGGAATATCGTAAGTATCTTTCGGAACTTTCCATACTCCACCATTTCCATATCCTTCTTTTCCATCAGGATTATGAAGATCGATCGGGAAATATCCTCTTGAAACTACATCCTCAAATTTTCTTCCTTCATAAACATCCATACCGGTGAGTGTATACATACCTTCAATATGTCTTGTTTCACGAACACCAATCTCGGCATTCGTAACACTTACAAATGCATTTTCAAATCCCGGAACATACTTGATCATAAATTCTGATACAGAATTGATCTGTCTTCTTCCGTCAATCTCGCTCTCTGTTCTCTTTACAACATCCGTTGCATCCAGGCCACAGATTCTGGTTGCATTAAAGTGCATAGTATTTGGATGGATACCATTCAGTACGATTACGGAATCTCGTCCAAATTCCAGGTCACCTGCCTCAACAGCTTTTTTTACCAGCTTTTTAAATCCCTGTCCAACAAAATAATGCTGTTTCAGTCGGTCATCAAATTCTCTCATTGGAACAATATCAGATAAAAATTCAAAATCGTCCTGATTCTCCTGTATGTAACGGAATACTTTTTCCGTGTCTACATTTGCCATCTCAAACATTGCCGAAGAAGGACTGAATTTATGATCCACCGGATCGCCGATGCAGTAATTTTCTCCACATCTTACAGCAATGTCCCCATCACCGGTTGCATCTACAATAACATGAGCTGAAAAATGAAGTCTGTCTCCGCCTTTTGAAACAGTTGTAAGACCGGTTAATTTAAAATTATCACAGTCTACAGAATCAATCATGGAATGATACAGAATATCTACTCCAAATTCTTTCAACATTTCAACCGCTACATATTTATACTTTTCTCTGTCATAAAATCCAAGTGAATCTCCACTTCCATAAGGATCCAGAGTTTTCATATGTCCTGTACTTCCAGCTTCTTTTACCATACGGTCCATAAAATCCTGAGGAATACCATTGATTACCTGCTCATCTTTATAATGAAATGGAGAGATCGGTCCAAGGACACTGGCTGTTGCTGCTCCACCTAAGAATCCGTTTTTTTCAATAAGAAGTGTATCTGCACCTAATTTTCCGGAAGCCATTGCTGCCATAATTCCCGCCGGGCCGCCGCCTACAACAATAACATCATAAATCTGTTTCATCTTCATCTCTCCTTATTTTGAAATAAATTCCATAGCTCTGTCTGAAAGTTCTTTTATCTGACGTAACTCCGACAACTCTGTTTCGCTGATATAATCTGCTGTATTTTTTCTGGTTCGTGCTTTAATGGAAAGTCCGATTTCTTTAGCAAGATATGTTTTTGCACTTAACGGATAATTTTTCAGTTCTATGAACGAACACGGTGTAAGTATATCCTGTAAATATTCTGCTTTTCCAGGTTCCTTTTCCCAGTTCTTCAGTAGCCATGCATATAAAGCAGGATGGAAATTTGCCATAACTCCGCTGTAACCTGCTGCGCCATACTTCATACTTTCCAAAAGTGTAGAAGTATTGGCATTATATAATTTCATGTTACTGCCCTTCATGATTTCAAGTTTTTTCTTGATTCCCTCAATATCACAACAGGTGTCTTTCAGGAAATAAAATCTTCCGCTGCCCGCACAAAATTCTACAACTTTTGGAGAAAGAATTCTTTTGTACGGATATGGGCATTCATAAAAGCCAAGTGGAAGATCTTCCGGAAGTTCATTCATGATGCTCTTTAATCTTTCAATCAGAATTTCGTCAGATTCGTTTGCTGCTGCCAGACGATTAGATAAAAGAATCACCGCATCTGCTCCCGCTTCAGCTATTCCATTTAATTCCTGAATCTGGTCATGCAGGGAATATGAAATATGACCTGATGAAATAACAGGAACTCTTCCATTTGATATTTTTTTTATGAAACGTGTAAGTTCTTCTCTTTCCTCCTTAGAAAGATAAAACATTTCACTTGACTGACACACCGCAAATAATCCAGCAGATCCTTCTTTTATGTACCAGTTTATAAGCTCTTCCAGAGCCGGATAGTCTACATCGCCGTTTTGCTGTAAGGGAGTCAGCATAACCGGCCACATGCCATTTTGAAATTGTTTCTCCATTTTGCCCTCCTCGTTCTTTATTATTAAACTCTGTTCTCATGGGTGAGTTTTAAAAAATCTCGATTGCTCGAGTTTTTTGTTCTATATTATTGAACGTCGTTCTTTATATTTATATGTTATCACATTCATTCCCTTAACACAATAGACTATATCAACTAATATTAAGCCATTTTTTTGTACATTATCTCCAATATTTCTGTACATAGAAACAGGATGACGGATTTTATTTCCATCACTCTGTTTGTAATCTTCTGGTTCTAGTTTTCCCCTCACCAAGAATTCTTTAACTTATCTTTTATCTCCTCTACCGTATAGCCTGTATACTGTACAATCTTCTCAAGCGGTTCACCCGCTTTTAACATCGCTCGAATAATTTCCTGTTTTCCGTCATCATACCCAGCTTCATATTCTGCCTTCCGGAGCTTTTTATCTTCTTCCTCTTTGTTATACTCAAATATACTCATCGCGATTACCTTCGCTCTGTTGGCCCGGAGAAAATTTTCCAGGATTCCTTCCTGAATGCACTCGTTTACTGCTCGCTCCACAGCCGCACCCAGGCTCATTTCTTTCGTGTATTTACGTACTTTTGCTACATACTGTGCATATTCCCTCAATGTCCGGCACTGTTCCATCAGTTCTTTATTATGCCCTTCGTTGATATTCAGCGTGATCACTTTCAATTCCAATCTCGGCTCGCCGGTCAGGTTTTCATATGCTTCGGATAAAGAATTCTCCCAGCATTCTTCTTCCTTTTTGCCATAGGCAGCACCTCCTGTTATTGCAGGAGCCAAGAATGTACAGTAGCATCTCACTCAAATCCCTGCTTTTTTATTTCGATTGATTTAAAAGCATGGATTTCTGAAATGACATTAGAAAATAGACTGGCACAAGTGCCATAGACTCATAGAAAGTATGCTTTGTCTTTATAGTACTATTTGTTCTCTCGCATTTCAAGAAACTTCATAAAAAGTTAATTGATTTTTGCTAATCGCTTCTGATTTTTATAAAAAATAAGCTGCTGAAAATATAGTTTCTCAGCAGCTCAACTTTTTCTCTATTTATTATATTCACCCTCCGAGTTCTACCATACGGTGAATGCAGCGTCCGGCGCCTTCCATAACATTTTCCGGAAGTTCGATCACTTCTCCGCCGGTTCCCTTCAGGCAATTGTAAATATCCATCAGTGTTGTGATCTTCATATTCATGCAGGTCAACATGACAGACAGCGGATAGAACTGCTTGTCCGGACATTCAAACTGCAAATGCTCTACGATACTGTTCTCTGTTCCGATGATGAATTCTTTGTTCGGAGATTTCTTTGCGTATTCCATGATTCCGGTCGTAGATCCGACATAGTCAGCCAGTTCTACGACTTCCTGACGACATTCCGGGTGAACCAGAAGCAGTGCATTCGGGTGTGCTTTCTTTGCTTTTTCTACATCTTTGGCACTGACGATAATATGTCTTGGACATCCACCTTTGTAGAAGGCAAACTCTTTTTCCGGAAGTTTCTCTGCAACAAAACGTCCCAGGTTCGGATCCGGGATAAACAGAATCTTGTCATTATCCAGTTTACTGCAGATCTGTACTGCAGAAGAAGATGTCACGCAGACATCACACTCTGTCTTTAGTTCAGAAGTCGTATTGATATAAGCAACTACCGCATATCCCGGATGCTCTGCCTTTAATTTACGAAGACTTTCCAGATCCAGCTGTTCTGCCATCGGACATCCTGCAGTCGGATTAGCAAGCCATACTTTCTTCTCCGGACTTAAAACCTTACAGGTTTCTGCCATAAAACGGACGCCACACATGATGACGCCTTTGCAGTTACTCTTGGATGCCTGCACACTCAGTCCATAAGAATCGCCCATGTAATCTGCTACTTCCAGAATTTCCTGTCCCTGGTAAGCATGTGCCAGAATACATACATCCTGTTCTTTTTTCATTCGCAGGATCTCCTGCTGAATTTCCTGTACTGTCATAATTTAATATTTCCCTTTCCTGTGCTCTGTTCCCATGGCTGAAGCGGAGCCAGAAAACCGGCTTTCTTCAACTGTTCTTCAATCAGATCCAACCGTTCTTCACTTGCGGCTTCCACCAGATGATAATGATATCCGGAAGTTGCATTACTTAAAACAGTGGAACGACTGTTCTGCAATGCCTGCACAAACTCACTCACATCCTGTCTGGAACGAATATCCATCTCCGCGCTGACACGACCATAAACTCTGTGACTGATACTGATATTTTTGACATGTCCACCACAGTCTACGATCAGATTCAGTTCTTCGGCTGCCTTATCCTGGCTGTGACGGACTTTAAATTCCCGTGTGCAGCTACTGTCCTGCTGAATCACATACCCCTTTGTTGTTGACAATATTCCCGGCGTAGAAGCCCTTATCACCGCCAGATCCTGCACGATCACCTGACGGCTGACACCAAATTTTCCCGCAAGCTCTCTTGCTGCCACCGGAGCATCTGCATTATGAAGGATCTTTAAAATTTCTCCGCGTCTTTCTGCAGTGTTCATAAGGTTTCCTCCTCTCACACCGCATGAAGGTTTTTCATGGAAATGTCAAGGATTGGTGCAGAGTGTGTCAAAGCTCCGCTGGAAACAAAATCAACACCGATCTCACGGATCTTCTGAATATTTTCTTTTGTAATATTACCAGAGCATTCGATCTGTGCTCTGCCATCGATCAGCTCAACTGCCTGTTTCATCACTTCCGGTGTCATATTATCCAGCATGATGATATCCGCACCAGCTTCTACAGCTTCTTTTACCTGCTCCAGTGTTTCTACTTCAATCTCAATCTTTCGGACAAACGGTGCATACGCTTTTGCCATCTGTATCGCTTTGGTTACGCTTCCGGCTGCCCCGATGTGGTTATCTTTCAGTAAAACTCCATCTGAAAGATTATATCTGTGATTACATCCGCCTCCAACTCTTACTGCATATTTTTCAAATACTCGGCAGTTCGGGGTTGTCTTACGGGTATCCAGTAAAGTTACTTTGCTGCCTTCCAGAAGTTTCGCAACCTGTCTGGTATATGTGGCAATTCCACTCATTCTCTGCAGATAATTCAGCGCTACACGTTCTCCGGAAAGAAGGACTCGAATGTCACCTGTTACAGTTGCCATCAACTCACCTTTTTTTACTTCATCTCCATCTTTGCAGTGAAAATCAATCTCTGTTTTTTCATCCAGGATTGTAAATACTCTCGCATAAATGTCAAGTCCGGCAATTACACCGTCTTCTTTTGCGATCAGATCTACGGTTCCTTTTGTTGCTGTCGGCATAACTGCATTTGTGGAAACATCCTCGCTTGTAATATCTTCCTGCAACGCCATACGGATCAGCTGATCAGCCTGCATTTTCATTGTAATTTCATTCATGACTCTTCTTCATCCTTTCGATTTCATTTAAAACCATTTCATGATAAACAGTCAGAACTGCGTCTCTGTCCTCATATGGTTTCAGATCTATGCTACCCGGTCTGCACGGATCTGGTTTTCTTCCAAATATGATATCATCTGCAGCGCGTCTTGCAAAGACCAGAGATTCAAGAAGTGAGTTGCTTGCAAGACGGTTTTTGCCGTGCACACCATTACAGCTTGTCTCACCGCAGGCATACAGACCCTTCATGGAAGTACGGCTTCCGAGGTCAACCTTGATTCCGCCCATGAAATAATGCTGTGCCGGAACGACCGGAATCGGCTCTTTACGCGGATCAAAACCTTCTTCTACACATCTGTGAAAAATATTTGGAAAATGTTTCATGATGGTTTCTTCTCCCAGTGGACGCATATCTTCCCACACGAAATCAGTACCGTCTTTTTCCATCTGTGCAAAGATTGCCTGGCTGAGCAGATCTCGCGGCTGCAATTCATTTGTAAAACGCTGTCCGTTTTTATCATACAAAAGTGCACCTTCCCCTCTGACAGATTCAGAAATCAGGAAACGGCGTCCTGGTTTATGAGAATAAAGAGTAGTCGGATGAATCTGTATATAATCCAGATGTTCGAGTACCACCTGATGTTTCATGGCGATTCCAAGTCCATCGCCTGCAATATGCGGGAAGTTGGTGGAGTTTTTGTAAAGACCTCCGAGACCACCACATGCCAGAACAACGTATGGTGCTCTGACCGGATATACTTCATTCTTCTCATCCATGACGATTACCCCGCCACAGACGTTGTCTTTGGAAATGATATCGACCATGGTCATATATTCGCAGATTTCAATATTGTCTCTTGTCAGTGCCTGATTCAGAAGAGTCTGTGTGATCTGTTTACCGGTAATATCTTCATAGAAAAGGATTCTCGGCTGAGAATGTGCTCCTTCTCTAGTGAAATCCAATTCTCCCGTCTCTGTTCGTTCAAATGTAACATTTCTCTGTAAAAGATCTCGAATAATACTGTTAGAGCTACGGATCATCAGCTCGACTGCTTTTGCGTCATTTTCGTAATGGCCCGCGCGCATGGTATCTTCAAAGTAATCATTATAATCTTCTTCTCCTCTGAGCATGCAGATACCGCCCTGTGCCAGAAAGGAGTCGGACTGATCCGCCTGCTGTTTGGTCAGCATCAGTACTTTCATTCTGGAAGGCAGATTCAGTGCACAGTAGAGACCTGCGGCTCCTGTTCCTACGATAATGACATCGTAATTTTCTTTCATTTTTGTTTCCTCGTACCGGTTGATGCCGGATTTTCTGTTGGGTTTTGTATTTTTATGTTTTCTGATTTGTGATTATACTACCCGACATGTTAGGTGTCAAGACACCTATGTATATTGGTGTAAAGAAATTCTTGCACTATCCGTGCCTTCGCCCCTTCCCGGGAGAAAAATTAAATAAAAGCGAAAACAGATGGATAAATATAGTACCCGGAAACATCTGCAATCGTTCGTCGTTGTACTTGAATATGTTCGGGCTGTGTTGGCAAAATCGGAAACTCTGTCTGAGCGTAGCGAGTTTGCTGACGATTTTGACGTTCTTAACAGCCAGGTTATATTCTAGTACAACCGGACGATGAAGCCGTTTCCGGGTACTATATTTACTCACATCTGTTACACTTTTATCTTTTTCTCTCAGTACTATATTTCACTATCAACAGTTCCACACTCAGCACATCCTGCAGTCTTCCGGTCTTCACTGCCTCCTCCGCATCAACAAAATCCTCTTCTGCCTGTTCAAGCTCCTCAACACTGTAAGCTCTCGCACAGGCCAGTATATTTCTTGCCACAAAAGACGGTACGCCAAGTCTGGTTGCAATTTCGTTCTGAGATGCCCCTTCCCCTGCCATTTTCTTTGCAAGGCACATCTGCCGGAATTGCTTCGACAGCAGGAACAGTATCCTCATCGGCGGCTCACGCAGCGTCAGAAGATCATTATACAGATCCAGTGCTCTCCTCTGATTTCGCTCCGTAACTGCACGAACCATATCGAAGATCTTATTCTCTGTCCGTGTTGTACAGATTTCCTCAATATCTTCTCTCGTTACAATATCCTGTCCCATGGTATATGTGATCAGCTTCTCCAGTTCCATACGGATATTTCCCATATCCGTACCGGTTTTTGTCAGAAAAAGTTCCATATCTCTGGTCGTGATCTTGCGTCCTTCTCTCGCCAGAATACCTGCTGCCCAGCGCATCAGTGTCTTTTCATCCTGCTTTGCAAACTCTACAATGCGGCCGCAGTTTTTCACCGCCTTATACATACGGCTTCGTTTATCTACCTCTTCTTCAACAAAAACCAGCCTCAGGTAATCCGGCAGCGTCTTCATATAATCTGCAAGTTCATCACATTTATTCTTAAAAAATCCGGAATTTTCCACAAGGACCACACGATGATCTGCAAAGAAAGGCATTGTCTCACAGAGGTCGATCATTTCACGCACCTCAATTCCTTTTCCTTCATATTTGGTAAAATTCATCGTATCATCATCCGGATTTAATGCATGAATCAGCTTTTCTTTGTACTGAATCTTCAGATACGCTTCCTCACCAAACAGAAGATATGCATTTTTGAATTTTCCTGTTTTAATGTCTTCCTGTAAATTTTTCACTTCCTGCGAAACCTCCTGAAAAATACCGTTTTCTGACGGAATGCCATCCACAGACAGCATTAATTATTCATTATCTGTTTAGTATAGACGATTTTGATTTTTTTCTCAATACCGTATCTCTGCTCACGGATGCACAAACGTATCCACCCATACCTCCTTACCATCGGTCTCTGCTGTCACAGCCCCTTCTTTCATTGTGTACCAAATCTTTGCCCCGGAATCTTCCAACCGTTCTATTGTCTCGCCAGACGGATGTCCATATGTATTTGTTGCAGAGCAGGAGACCACCGCAAGTTCCGGTCTCACCACATCCAGAAATTCCTGACAGGTGGAATATCTGGATCCATGATGTCCCACTTTCAGAAAGTCTACATCTTCCAGCTCCGGCAGAAGTTTTTTCTCCGTCTCTGTCCCGATATCACCGGTAAATAGCCCTTCAAAACCGCCATATGTCAGTTCCACGACCATACCGTCTTCATTCGCATCTGTTCCTGCAGTCCCTCTATCCGGTGAAAGGAATCGAAGAGAAGCTTTTCCAAGCGCAATTTGTTCCCCTTTTCTTCCCTTTTGTACATTCACGCCTGCTGCCTGCGCTTTATCCACCAATTGCTGATACGCATCGTCCGGTTGTGTCCATTCCGGTAAGATCAGGTTCTTCACCCTGACAGAAGTAAGATGTGTCCTCATATAATCAAACAGTTCCAGCACACCACTGATATGGTCATTATCCGTATGTGAGATCAAAATAGCATCAATCACTCCAATCCCCCGATTTTTAAGGAATGGCAGAATCTGATAGTGTGCAATATTCTTCTTGTTACTGCTGCCGCCATCGATCAGGAAATTCTGCCCCTGTGGAAGCTGAATAGAAATACAGTCTCCCTGTCCGATATCAAGACAGGTGATCTGCAGATTTCCAGACGGATGATAAATGAGGATTCCCAGTCCAAGTATCAGCATGATTCCTGATATACCTGACAGTAACTGATATTTTCTCAGCCATCCTTTTCCTTCCCCATGATTCTTTTCTTCCTGCATGAATGCATGATTTCCCGCCCTTTTTCCAGTTGCGCCATTCCATGTGACAGTTCCCCGACTCATTCCCAAAATTTCAACTCCCAAAAACAGCAATACATAATATCCGGCACATTGCCACAGCTTCGGACTTCCTGCGATCCATGTACAGAACGGAATTCCTGCTGCCAGTTCGCAGAGTTTCTCATACAGAAAAAGCAGCACTCTTCCAGGCAGCACCACATAAACTGCAGCACTGACCGATGCCATCCCAACCGCAACTGCTGCAATTCCACTGACCAGTACTACACTGACTGTCGGCAGCACCAGCAGGTTCAGAAAAAATCCAGCCAGCGAAATCTCTCCATAGATTCGCAGCATGATCGGAAAAGTCGTCATCTGCACAGCTATCGAAGATACCAGTGTTTTCATAACGGATGCCGCCAGACGATTCTCCACTCTAATGCATCCTGCCAATACCGGTGCCACTACACCAAGTCCGGCAACAGCCCCAAACGACAGCCAAAATCCACTGTTGTACAGATTTGCAGGTGCATCCAGAAGTAAAAGGACCGCCGACACTGCCAGCGCCGTCAGCAGATCATAGGTTCTTCCTGCGATTCTTGCACCAACCGCCACCAGAAACATGCCTACCGCCCGCATGGCAGAAACACTTTCCCCGGTAAGGATTCCATATTGCAGAAGAACACTGAGCACCACCATCCCGGCAGACACATTTCCAAATCCGGCTCTTTTCAGCAGATCAAAAAATCCAATCCCCAGTACACTGATGTGAAGTCCGGAAATTGCCAGTATATGAATGATCCCCGCCATCTGGTAACGAATCTTAACTTCATCTTCTAGGTTATCTTTCTCACCAAGCAGCATTGCTTCAAAAATACCGGCATCTTCCTTTGCCGCAATATCCAGCGTCTGCATTATCTTACTTTTCAGATTCTGCATAAACTGACCATATCTGGAATATTTGCTGCTCCATGCCAGAACCGCACCGTTTTTCATAAAATAGTAGATTTTCTGACAGGCGTAGAATTGCCTGGAATCAAATTCTCCAGGATTTCGTGGCTCAGGAATTTCTTCCAGTTTTCCCGAAATCTTAACAGTGGTTCCAATCGGGAACTCTTTATTCGATTTTAAAAATACTCTTAAATTTTTTATGGGAATTTGTTCTGATCCGACGATCAGACAGACATGTTTAAGATAGGCAGAAAGAGAATATTCCGTAGCCTGATATTGCTGCACCTCCCCGCAGATGACAGCTTCCGGATGTTTTTCAATATATAATTGTACAGATTCCGGCAAAGGATTTCCACTGATCCGTGCAAATCCCGCCAGATCCATCAACCATATACAAAACATCAGGATTAGGCATACAAGACACACCGGGCGTCTTTTCATAAGCCTTCCTTTCTGTATATAGAACACCGCAGGCTATTCCACCTGCGGCATTACTGCATCAGGACTACTTTGGTTCCTCGTCCTGTGCAATTAAATCTTCGTTTTTTTCATAAAATTTGTATAACGGCAGGCTATCCTGGAAGTTCCCCTCCGTACTTCCTTCAATAGATATCTGAACCCTGTCAACATCACAGGAATCTATAATAGAATTCACAACCGAGTAAATAGAGATATTTTCTCCTACTTCAGGTGTTTCATCACGAAAAGTACTGTTCATGTTAATATAGCAGATCCTGTCCGCTGTAATCACACTCAAAACCAGAGAACTGTCTGGTATTGTTGCATAATGCCCTTCTTCCATCGGTCCCTTCGCAAGCTGTTCAAGCACGACACGTTCTTTTGGAAGAGATCTTCGATAATATACATTTCTGGTTTCTTTCACCAGATTTTTTCCATTTTTATCCATAAAATACAGTGTAAAAGTATCATAACGATAGCTTTCTTTGTCTTTTCCGGTATATTGTGCAAATGTATCTGAAGTCATCTCTCCAACTTCCTGATTTCGCGAGTTGGTCAGCGGCTGACCTCCAACTGTAAACTGGACTTTATGAATATCCGGAATCTGCAAAAATGTCTGCACAACTCCGTCGCGTGTCATAACCTCCCGGATCTTGCTCATTTTTGAGTATTCTTTACTGAAGTCTATGACAAGCAGATCTTTCTGCACTTCATAAGAATTGATGGAAACATCTTCTGGAAGAAGGCTGATTTCCCCATCCGGTGCATCTTTGCTCCCAAGCTTCTGCATAAGATCTTTTACCATAAAATCTGCCGTCTCTTCTCCGGGTGAATATGGTTCTTCTCTGAGAACCGTCTCACTCTCGTTCAGATAATACAGATGGTACTTACTCTCATCCTGCGAATCCTTACTGCTTTTTGTCTCAATACTGCATCCGGCAAGTAAACTGCAAACCAGTGCTGCCAGAAGAAGTACTCTTATATATTTCTTCATCCGGCACCTCCTACGGAATATAAGATAACGGGACACGAACTGAGAATGTAGTTCCTTCCCCTTCTCTGCTGAATACTTTGATCACACCATGATGCATGGCAATCGTACTTCTTGTTATCGCAAGTCCAAGACCGGTTCCTCCGATCTCTCTGGAATGTGATTTGTCCACACGATAAAATCTCTCGAAAATACGGTCGATGGAATCCTCTGGGATACCCATACCGGAATCTGCTACCGTAACATAGAAAAACTTATGATCTGCGTCAAGTGACACACGTACCCAGCCATCATCTACATTGTATTTTATCGCATTTTCAACAAGGTTACTGATCGCAGATGTAAATTTCAGTTCATCCACATCCGCTTCCACAGGACGGAAACTGTCAAGGATCAGGTCAATATTGCGTTTGTCCGCGATCGGACGCAGACGTTTGAGAATATCCTCCAGAAGCTGATTGATATCCATATGACTGATCTGAAGATCTGCAGATTTCTTGTCCATTTTTACCAGAGTCAGAAGATCGGTAATAATACGGTTTTCCCTGTCAATCTCCGCTGTAATGTCACGCATAAATTCCTGATAAAGTTCTTCCGGAACTCCTTCCTGTCCGACAAGGGAATCTGCCAGAACCTTCATGGAAGTCATTGGTGTCTTCAGTTCATGCGACACATTGGAAACAAACTCTGATCTTGATTCATCCAGTACTTTCATACGTGCAAGCATCTTATTGAATGCATCCGTAATAAGCTCTGTTTCTGTATAATCCGGAACTGAAATCTCATCTTTCTGATATCCGTCAGTAAGATCTTCGATGGATTTAGTAACACTGGCCAGCGGTTTGACCAGAATCGTAGAAAGGCCATAGGCAAGCAATACAGACAATGCAACGATAATTCCTGTGAGCAGCATCGCCATCTGTTCCTGCTCTCCCACCGTTGCCATAATGTCACTGATTGAAATATTTACAAGCATGGCTCCCTGAATCTGCGGGACATCCGCGCTCTTTACGGGAATAGCCATTTCCAGCATCTGCCCGTATCTGCGGTAATTTGTGACTTCTCCGTTCTTAAAACACTTCACGACCTTTGGTGAGATCAGCGTCCGTCCTTCATCTACATGATAGGTATCTGCAACTACTTTCAGATCTCTGTCTACAATCACCATTCTTCCGCCATATACATTAGACAACAACTCCAGCTTGCTGTTCACAGACTGTGAGCTGGAGTCATTGAGATAATTTTCTTTGATGATCTGATTACACAGAATCGCACACTGTGTACTGACCTCACTTACCTTTACTTCAATTGCCTGTTTTTCATAATTACTGATCATGAGTTGTGTCACGATAGCACTTGGCACAATTCCCAGTATGAGCAGTATGACCAGTATCCGAAAACGCAGACTCTTAAAAAACTTTGTCTTTTTTTTCGTTACCATGGGTTATGCCTGGAAGTAATATCCTACGCCCCATTTGGTGTGTACATATTTAGGCTCACTGGGATTAGCCTCGATTTTTTCACGAAGACGCCGAATATGTACATCAACGGTTCTGACATCTCCCGGATATTCATATCCCCAGACAATATTCAGAAGATTTTCACGACTGTATACCTTGTTCGGATTGAATACGAGAAGCTCCAGCACATCAAATTCCTTTGCTGTAAGATTAATTTCCTTGCCTGCAATAAATACACGGCGGCTCTCGCAGTCCAGTTTCAGATCGCCTGCTTCAATTGTCTTCGCCTTTTCCTTTTCTTCATGTTCAGAACGCGCACGACGCATGATTGCTTTGATTCTGGCCTTTACTTCAAGAATATTAAATGGTTTTGTAATATAGTCATCTGCCCCGTAGTCCAGTCCAAGGATCTTGTCCATGTCCTCACCTTTTGCAGTAAGCATGACGATCGGAACATTGGAGAATTCTCTGATCTGCTGGCAGACTTCCAGTCCATCCATCTTCGGAAGCATCAGGTCCAGAAGGATAATATCGTATTTATTCTCCTTTGCCTTCTCAACCGCTTCTTCTCCGTCATAAGCACAGTCAACTTCCATACCGTCCTGTTCCAGATTAAAACGGATTCCTTTTACGATCAGTTTCTCGTCATCAACTACTAAAACTTTCCTGCTCATTCTTTTCTCCTTATTTCACAGCTATTTTATCCTTTATCGCCGAAAACGTACTTTCTTTGATTCCCGGCACCTGCATGATCTCCTCAATACTGGAAAAGAAACCATGTTCCTCTCTGTACGTAAGAATTGCCTGTGCCTTGGCATCACCGATTCCTGACAGGCTCTTAAGAGCAGATGCATCTGCTGTGTTGATATTCACTACACCATTTGCATCTGTTGTCTCAGATCCCGGATCCGCCGGCTGTATTGCCGCAGGTAAAGCTCCCTCTTCCGCTTCTTCCTGCGTAGGTACATAAATCTGCTGTCCGTCACTGACCGGCTGTGCCTGATTCACGGCCGAAGCCGCTGCTTCCGGCAAAAATCCTCCAGCCGCCTCTATTGCCTGAAAAACCCGGCTGCTCCCATCCAGTTCATAAACTCCCGGATTCATTACTGCTCCGCAGACATCCACAAAAATCATTTCCGGCTCTGTCTCCACCGGCATCTCCGATAGCTCCGCTTCTGCTGATATTTTTGCTTCCGCCAGATCCTCTGTTGCATCATTCCCAGCCTGTGTATCATCCTGTGTTTCTGATTCTGATACAGTATCCTGTCCGTCCAGCATTATTTCTGTTTTGTTTTTCTGACATCCACTCATTCCTGACAAACCTGCCAGAAAAAATATGCTCAATATCAGACTGTAAAAATTTACTTTCATGATCTCGGTTCACTTCCCTCCGTAGGATTACGGCAGACCTCCCCGATTCTCATACTTAACCATGTCTTATTTTAACGAATTCCCGGTAGATTTACAATAGGAAACTTTATTTATTCCTGTGCATGATAACTTTATTATTCCCATTTAAAAATCACAATGCCGGCAATCGCGATCAGCATTCCCAGAATCTTTCTCCACTCAAACGGTTGCTGCATTGTTCCAAACATTCCCAAAAGTTCAATTACATATGCCACGATCAACTGGGAAATGACGATCAGCATAGCTGCTTTTGCAGGCCCAAGTGCCCCCATGCTCTGAATAACAGTAATTGTAATAAATGCTCCGATCACTCCGCCAAGAAGCGTGTATTTATTATCCACCTGCCATAATGCCGAAACACTCTGTCTTCCTGTAAATATCCATGCCAGCACGCAGACCATAAATGCTGAGAGCTGCACCCATCCCGTTGATACCCATAAACTGGTCTGTTTCGTCACTTCTGTATTAAAAACACCCTGAATACTCATCAGTGCTCCCGAGATCAATGCCGTAAAAAATCCCCACATAATGCAACCTCCACTCAGCTCAGATGATTTTCCTGTAGCTGTCTGCAAATTTTATTATCAGCTTATGCAGAAAATCTGTTTTTTATACAGGGAACCACTTCAAAAAATCACTTCAATAATGCCTCTGCATTCTTGCTGCGAGATGCGCAGAAAAAATCCCGCAGCTTCATATGCCACGGGATCCGGGAAATGATATTTCCTTCATTATATTATGAATTATTTGATGCTTACGACTCTGTACCCTGCATCCTTGACGATTTTTCTAAGCTGTTCGTCATCAAGTTCACGATCATAAGAAACGACTGCTTCGTTCTCAGAAAGATTTACTTTTGCAGCTGCTCCGTCAATCTTGTTGATTGCCTCTGTAACAGCCTTTACACAATGTTCGCAGTGCATACCGGAAATTTTGAGAACCTTCTTTCCAAGTATCGGATTCTCAAGTTTTTTATCCGGAATATCGAGAACGATCTCTCCACTGCCGCCTCCACAGCATGGACTCTCTCCTTTAAAATGTTTGATAGAACCTTTCAGTGCAAACCCAAGCAAAACAATTACGATCAGTACTATAATTATATCTACCACTATTTGTCACCTCTTCTGAATTCTTCGTCTTTTTTCTGTTCCCTTTTTTTCCTGATCCACTGAACCCCCTGATAGATCAGCATTCCTACAATATAAATAACAATGACCGCACCAAACATGTACATTGTGGATCCTGTTGAATTTCCCATATCAGTGCCTCCTATTTCAAACGATTCTTAGAAGACTGCGCGGTGTTCTTATGAAAAGCAGCACCGCTGCATCCACCGCAGCTTCCACAGTTTCCACTGCATCCGGCACACCCCGTATGTTTACCTTCTTTGGTATTCTTTACACTTTTATAAATGATAAATGCACAATATCCAAGGATCAGAATCATTATAATAATATTTGCCAGCATTTCACTCATCCTCTCTTCATCAAGTACTACCAGTCATCGGTTTCGAATCAAACAGAGGCCGGACACATCTCTGTATCCAGCCCCCTTATTATTACATTTTTTATTATGCCTGTACAGAACGTTTAGAATAAACTTTCTGATCTTTGTACGGGTCCGGTCTGAACAGCAGGAACAGCATTACAATAAGTACTACGAATCCTACTACAGTTCCGAAACCGAATGCTCCACCAGTTACAAAGGAACCAATCTGATAGAAGCAGAGGCAAACAACGTAAGCAAAGATGTTCTGATAGCTGCAAGGCAAGGAGAATCAAGAAGGTTGAACATCAGGAAGGAGAAAGCTGCGATTCCTGTCGGGAACCAGCTTGCAACACCTGCTGCAACGTTTACTGCATCTTCTGTATCACCAGCTACGTTAGCCAGGACACCCATTGTAGATACGATAGCTTCTTTTGCTGTAAAACCGGAGATAGAAGCTGCTACCGGCTGCCATTCACCGAATCCAAGTGGAGCAAAGATCGGAGCGATCACACCACCGATTGCTGCCATAAGGCTGTCTGCGCTGTCTTCTACCATACCGAATCCACCATCTGTGAATCCAAATCCACCAAGGAACCACATTACTACGCAGGCAAGGAACAGGATTGTACCAGCTTTGATGATGAAGCCTTTCAGCCTTTCCCATACATGAAGGAGAACTGTTTTAACCTGCGGAATATGATACTGTGGAAGCTCCATTACGAACGGAGCCGGTTTACCGGAGAACGGTTTTGTCTTCTTAAGAATGATTGCTGCTACAAGTACAGCTACGATTCCGATGAAGTACATCAGAGGAGCGATAAAGGAGCTCTCTGCATATCCTGCAGTTTCACCAGCGATTACACCACCCATAAGAGCGATAACCGGAAGTTTGGCACCACAAGGAATAAATGTTGCTGTCATAATAGTAAGACGTCTGTCATTGTCCTGTTCGATGGTCTTGGAAGCCATGATTCCAGGGATACCGCATCCTGAAGAAATCAGAAGCGGAATGAAGCTCTTACCGGAAAGTCCGAAGTGACGGAATACACGGTCCATAACGAATGCAATACGTACCATGTAACCACAGTCTTCAAGGATGGACAGGAACAGGAACAGAATTGCCATCTGAGGAACGAATCCAAGTACTGCACCAAGACCACCGATGATACCATCAACTACAAGTCCCATTACCAGGTCACCGGCACCGATGCTGGTAAGGATGTTTGTAAAGAAGTCCTGAATAGCTACTACAAATACATCATTTGTCCAGTCTGTTACGAATGTTCCGACTGTTGTTACGGACACATAATATACAAGCCACATAACTGCAACAAAGATCGGGATACCAAGAATACGGTTGGTAACGATACGGTCGATCTTATCGGATACAGTCAGTTTATCTTTTGCTTTTTTAACCGTCGTATTAACGATCTTCTGGATGAATTTGTATCTTTCGTCTGTTACGATACTTTCCATGTCATCGTCATGCTGTTTTTCAAGTTCCTGACGTTTTGTATCAACCAGAGACTGTCCGGAAGCAGAAAGCTTCATAGCCTCTTTTACTTTTTCATCATTCTCAAGGAACTTAACCGCATACCATCTCTTCTTATCATCTGTAACAGATGTAGGAAGAACACCTTTTACTTCGTCGATAGCTGCTTCCATATCTTTGGAGAAGATTTCTTTTGGAAGATCAACTTTGCTGCTCTTTGCAACTTTGACAGCCTCGTCGATCAATTTGTCAAGGCCTTCCCCTCTCAGCGCAGATGTCTCAATGATCGGGCAGTCAAGCAGCATGGAAAGACGCTTGGTGTCAATCTTGATTCCTCTTTTTTCAAGAAGATCAGCCATGTTCAGTGCAATAACAACCGGAACACCTGTCTCGATCAGCTGAGTGGTCAGATACAGGTTACGCTCGATATTTGTTGCATCGACAAGGTCAATGATCACATCTGGATTCTCTTTGAGGACATAGTCACGGCTGACTACTTCTTCCAGTGTGTATGGTGAAAGGGAATAAATACCAGGAAGGTCCGTTACGATAATGTCTTCGCCCTTTCCTTTCTTTCCCTTTAATTTACCTTCTTTTTTCTCTACAGTAACTCCCGGCCAGTTTCCTACGTACTGGTTAGCGCCCGTTAATGCGTTGAACATTGTTGTTTTACCACAGTTCGGGTTGCCGGCAAGTGCAATCTTAATTGCCATTTTTTCTTACCTCCTTAATCCCTCTTATTGTAACTGCGTTCTTCTCCACAGTTGCATTTTTCATAATAGTTCTTACAGAACACTACAGCGTACTTACTTTACCTGTACGCACTGAGCATCGTTCTTTCTTACAGATAACTCATAACCTCTAACAGTGATCTCTACAGGATCTCCAAGCGGAGCAACTTTTCTGATATACAGTTCGCTTCCTTTTGTGATTCCCATGTCCATGATACGACGTTTGTACGCGCTGTCTCCTTCAATCTTTGTTACAACAACGGTACTTCCAACTTTTGCATCACCTAAAGTCATCGTTCTGTCTCCTTTCCGTTATAAAATTTATATAAATATGTGCTTTGCCATATCTGAATTAACTGCTACACGTGCATCTTTGATGTTCACGATCACATTTCCGCCGATTGCAGAAACGATACTTACTTCAGCCTCATTGACAAATCCAAGATTCGCCAGAAAACGTCTTGTTTCTTCGTTTCCACCTATTTTCTGAATCTTACATTTTTCTCCGATTCCAGCCATTGTGATAGGCATCATATGTATCAGCTCACTTTCTTTTATAGTCTTTATTGAGAATTATTTTCTTTATCAAAAAAAGTTCACAGTTAAACACCATTTACTTTTTCTTACATGGGTTAGTATATGCTAACGTTTGTGAGCTGTCAAGTACTTTTTTTCGTTTAATAAAACTATCATTTGTTATGTATAACTTCAATCCGTTATTTCAAACTTATATTTGTAGTATATAACCAATGTTTGGCTCAAGGAACTTCTGCATCTCTGAATTTTATCGGTTTTATATGTTACTGTTCACAGTAACTTTTATACAATTATTTATAAGTGTATTTATGCATTTTTGTTGTCCCTGGCTATAAAATATGATATTATAGAAATACTATAAATTTGAGTGAAAATCTTAAATTTTAAAGCAATTAAATGAGAAATGAGAAATCATTTTCCATTAGATCATGAACAGAAATTGGGGTGTAATGGATGCATACAAACGAATCCGCCGAAAACTATCTTGAAACAATTCTTATCTTAAGCAAGTCACATCCTGTCGTGCGTTCTGTAGATGTTGCCGCTGAGCTTGGTTTCAAAAAATCCAGCGTCAGCGTCGCAATGAAGAAGCTCCGCGAGACAGATCAGATCACTGTATCTCCGGAAGGATATCTTTATCTGACAGAATCCGGTCTTGCTACCGCAGAGAAAATCTACGAGCGTCATCTTTTCCTTTCCGAGTGGCTTGAGAAGCTTGGCGTTAATCCGGTTGTTGCAGCAAGCGATGCATGCAAGATCGAACATGTGATCAGCAGCGAAAGTTTTGCAGCGATCAAGAAACATATTGATCTCGACAGTATGAAATAATCATTATGAAGTGAATGGTACAGAACTGTACAGAATTTAAGAATTTTTCAGAACAGGCAAGAGCCCGGCATTAAGCCAGGCTCTTTTCTAATTTCTCGATCATTTCATCGATATGTTCTTTTGTGATAACAAGCGGAGGAACGAGGCGAAGCACATCACTCCCTGCCGAGATCACAAGAAGTCCATTCGCAAGTGCTTTTGTTACAACACTTCCAACTGTCGTACCTTCGATCACCAGTCCCTGCATAAAACCTTTTCCACGACGCGCTGCAACAATCGGGCATTTATCCACAAGTGCATCCAGTTTTTCCTCAAGATATGGTGTAAGTTCCTGCACATGTGCAAGAATGTTATCCTGTTCAAAGATATCAAATACCTTGCTGACTGCTGCACATACGAAAGGATTTCCACCATAAGTTGTACCATGGTCTCCCGGCACCAGAGACGCTGCTGCTGCTTTTTCACCAAGAACGAAAGCTCCAACCGGAACACCGCACCCAAGTGCTTTGGCGCACGTCATCACGTCTGGCTGTACACCATAAGACTGCCATGCAAAATAATATCCAGTTCGTCCCATGCCGCACTGAATCTCATCAAAGATCAGAATAATGTCCTTTTCGTCGCAAAGTGCGCGAAGACCCTCCAGGAATTCCTTCTGAGCCGGATAAATTCCTCCTTCACCCTGTACGACTTCTGTAATGACTGCACAGGTTTTATCTGTAATCTGTGCCTTCACACTCTCCAGATCATTGAAGTCTGCAAACTTCACACCGCCGATCAGTGGTTCAAATGGCTCTCTGTAATGTTCTGTTCCTGTTACAGAAAGAGCTCCCATGCTTCTGCCATGGAAGGAATGATTCATCGCGATAATCTCAAATCTTCCTGCTTCTTTGCCATATTTGGTATAAGAATATTTACGTGCAGCCTTGAGAGCGCCCTCAATTGCCTCTGTACCACTGTTTGTAAAGAATGCTTTACTGAGTCCACTGGCTTTGATCAGTTTCTCTCCCGCTTCACTCATTGGTTCATTGTAATAGAGATTTGAAATATGTGTCAGCTTGTCGATCTGACTCTTGAGTGCGTCATCATATCCCGGATAATGATATCCCAGTGCATTTACTGCAATTCCGGCAGCAAAATCAAGATATTTTTTGCCTTCTGTGTCATAGAGGTAGCATCCCTCTCCATGGTCAAACATGACCGGAAAACGGTTATATGTATGCAGAATGCTTTCTTCTGCATGATTCATCTGTTCATTCATGCTCATCGTAGTATTTCTCCCCGTCCTCTCTCAAAATAGCAGTACCGATACCTTTATTTGTAAAGATTTCCAGAAGAAGGCTGTGTGGAATGCGTCCATCCAGAATATGTACTCTGTTTACCCCTTCTTCGATCGCATCGATACAATTCTGCAGTTTCGGAATCATTCCGCCTCCTACATAACCTTCGCTGATCAGTTTTTCTGCTTCATGTACATGCAACTCAGAAATCAGTGTGTTCGGATCATCTTTGTCTTTGTATACCCCTTCAATATCAGACAGGAATACAAGTTTTTCTGCATGTACTGCTTCTGCGATCGCACATGCTGCATCATCTGCATTGATATTATAAGAATCAAAGTTTGTGTCATAACCAATCGGAAATACGATCGGAAGGAAATCTCTTTCCAGAAGATCCTGCAGAACCTTCGGATTTACTTTTTCGATATCACCAACATATCCAATATCCTCTCCATTGGAAAGTTTCTTGTGGCACCGAAGCAGTCCACCGTCTTTTCCGCTGATACCGACTGCCTGCACACCAAGAGATTCCACCAGAGTAACCAGTTCTTTATTTACCTTTGCAAGAACCATTTCTGCAATTTCCATGGTATCCTTGTCTGTTACGCGAAGGCCATTGATAAAACGCGGTTCCATGCCGACTTTGTTCACCCAGCGGCTAATTTCCTTACCACCGCCATGAACGATGATCGGTTTGAATCCGATCAGTTTCAGAAGAACAACATCTTTAATGACATTTGCCTTCAGTTCTTCATCCAGCATGGCACTTCCACCATATTTTACTACTACGATCTTACGATTAAAACGCTGTATATAAGGAAGAGCCTCAATAAGAGTCTCGGCCTTGTCCAGATATTTCTGATTTACCATTTTTATTTCTCCTCATTATATATTCTAAAACCTGTTATGACCTGTAATCCGCATTGATCTTAATATAATCATAAGTAAGGTCACAGCCCCATGCAGTTGCTGTACAGTCCCCCATCTTTACATCAGCGATTGCCGTCACTGCATCTTCAGAAAGGATCTTGGTTGCTTCTTCTTCACTGTAATCAACTGCCACACCATTTTCAATGATCTGAATCTTACCTGCTTTACTTTCAAAATACAGGTCTACTTTTTCCGGATCAAACTGTGCGCCTGAATATCCCATTGCGCAGAGAATTCTTCCCCAGTTTGCATCATGTCCATAGATTGCAGCCTTTGTAAGAGAAGAAGTAACGATGGATTTACTTAAAGTTACTGCCTGTTCCTTACTCTCTGCTCCAATGATCCTGACCTCAAACAGTGCAGTTGCTCCCTCACCATCACCGGCAATTTTCTTTGCAAGTGTGGTATTGATATAGTTCAAAGCCTCGCAGAATTTCTGATAATCTTCATTCTTCTCATTGATCTCCGGATTCTCTGCCATTCCATTTGCAAGTAAAAGAACAGTATCATTTGTAGAAGTATCACCATCAACGGATACCATGTTATACGTATCCTTAACATCCTGGCTTAATGCTTCCTGCAGAAGCTGTTTGGAAATGCACGCATCTGTAGTGACAAACCCAAGCATGGTACACATATTCGGATGGATCATTCCGGAACCTTTGCACATACCGCCAATGGTAACTGTCTTTCCGCCGACTTCAATCTGTACTGCAACTTCTTTTTCCTTTGTATCTGTAGTCATGATTGCTTTTGCCGCTTCGTTTCCGGCTTCCAGAGTTCCCTGAAGCTTCGGTACCATTGCTTTGACACCATCCGCCAGTTTCTGGATTGGAAGCTGCATACCGATAACACCTGTAGATGCTACCAGTACACTGTTTTCATCCACATTCAAAGTTTCCGCTGCTGCTTTTGCAGTGGCCCGGCAGTAACTGAATCCCTCTTCACCGGTACATGCATTGGCAATACCACTGTTACAGATGATCACCTGGGCACTCGGATGCTGATAAACAATCTCCTGATCCCATTTTACCGGTGCTGCCTTCACAATATTTGTCGTAAAAGTACCTGCTGCCACACACGGTTTCTCACTATATACCATTGCCATATCAGTTCTTCCCTGATATTTGATTCCCGCAGCTGTGGATGCTGCCTGAAAACCTTTTGCTGCTGTAACTCCACCTGTAATGATCTTCATAATATATTCCTCCTCGTCATATGGAATATCCCTGTGTTCTTGTTTCTTTACGGAAGCATCGGAATCTGATGAAGACCTTCCGCTTCATCGAAACCGAACATCAGGTTCATATTCTGTACAGCCTGTCCTGCTGCACCTTTTACAAGATTGTCGATCGCACCCATCATAATGACACGTCTGGTTCTCAGGTCAATCTTGAAGTTGACATCTACGTAGTTGCTGCCCTCTACACATTTTGTCTGCGGGCATACATCCTTGTCCAGAACACGGATGAATGTTTCATCTGCATAATATTTATCATAAGCGGCTCTTACTTCTTCATAGGAAACTTCTTTCTTCAGAGAAGCATATGCGGTCACCAGAATTCCTCTGTTCATCGGAATCAGATGTGGCGTAAAATTGATCAGGACCTCCTGACCGCATGCATATCCCAGCTGATCCTCGATCTCCGGTGTATGACGGTGAGTCGCTACACCATACGCCTTGATGTTCTCATTTACTTCACAGTAAAGGTTCGGAACCTTTGCCCCTCTTCCTGCTCCTGATGTACCGGATTTTGCATCAATGATGATCGTATTCGGATCGATCAGTCCTTCTTTGAGAAGTGGATAGATTGATAATGTCGAACATGTCGGATAGCATCCCGGATTAGCGATCAGTCTTGCTTTCTTAATATCCTCACGATTGATCTCACACAATCCGTAAACAGCCTCATCAATAAACTGTGGAGCTTTGTGCTCGATACCATACCATTTTTCATATTTCTTTACATCTTTAATACGGAAGTCTGCACTCAGGTCGATAACCTTGGCTTTGGAAAGGATCTCTTCATTTACAAGAGATGCACAAAGTCCCTGTGGTGTTGCAGTAAAAATCACATCTACCTCATCCGCAAGTGCAGCCATATTGTCATCCATACATTTTGCATCTACCAGTTTGAAAAAGTTCTGATAAACATCTGCATATTTCTGATCAATATAGCTTCTTGAACCATACCATTCCACTTCTACTTCTTTATGTCCAAGGAGCAGTCTTGCAAGTTCATTTCCTGCATAACCAGTCGCTCCGATAATTCCTGCTTTGATCATTTTTCTCTCCTCCTGAAATCGGAATGTTCTCTCATAAGATGCAACAATTATACATCTTTTATGCATAATATGCAATACGTAATTTTTATGGATTTTACATTCTTTTTTCTTGAATTTATGTATTTTTATTGGTTTCTTCCTATTTAAATGTGCATTTTTATGCAAAAAAATCTTTAACTTTTTTGCATATTGGTATTGCATATTTATAAAAATTGTTGTATATTATCTTTTGTCGAAGCCCGACATAGCATGAAGATTCAACACTTTATCAAATCAGCGTATGAATCTTTACCTTTTATAATATCAAATATTCATGTATCTGCCAAGTGGCAGAAAATCATTTTCAGGAGGATCACACTATGAAAGAAAAAGTTGTACTTGCTTATTCAGGCGGTCTTGATACCACAGCACTGATTCCGTGGCTGAAAGAAACCTTTGATTATGAAGTTATCTGCTGCTGCGTAAACTGCGGACAGGGTAACGAATTGGATGGACTGGATGAAAGAGCCAAACTTTCCGGAGCTTCCAAATTATATATTGAAGATATTGTTGATGATTTCTGTGACAATTATGTAATGCCTTGTGTACAGGCAGGTGCTGTATACGAACATAAATATCTGCTTGGTACCTCTATGGCACGTCCGGCAATTGCCAAGAAACTTGTTGAAATTGCACGTAAAGAAAATGCTGTTGCTATCTGCCATGGTGCAACCGGTAAAGGTAATGACCAGATTCGTTTCGAACTTGGTATCAAAGCACTTGCTCCGGATATCAAGATCATCGCTCCTTGGAGAATGACAGACGTATGGACCATGCAGTCCCGTGAAGATGAGATTGCATTCTGCCAGGCTCATGGAATCAATCTTCCGTTTGATGCAAGCCACAGCTATAGCCGCGACCGTAACTTATGGCACATCAGCCATGAAGGTCTGGAACTGGAAGATCCTTCCCAGGCTCCAAACTATGATGACATGCTTGTTTTAAGTGTAACTCCTGAAAAAGCACCAGATAAAGAAACAGAAGTAACTATGACTTTCGAAGAAGGTGTTCCGAAGACTCTCAATGGAAAAGCAATGAAAGTTTCCGAGATCATCACTGAACTGAACCGTCTTGGCGGCGAAAACGGAATCGGTATCATTGATATCGTAGAAAACCGTGTTGTTGGCATGAAATCCCGTGGTGTATACGAAACTCCTGGCGGAACAATTCTGATGGCAGCTCACGAACAATTGGAAGAACTGATCCTTGACCGTGACACAATGGAAGCCAAGAAGAAACTCGGCAGCCAGTTTGCTCAGGTTGTATACGAAGGAAAATGGTTCACACCACTTCGCGAAGCAATCCAGGCATTCGTAGAATCCACACAGAAATATGTAACCGGTGAAGTTAAATTCAAACTTTACAAAGGAAACATCATCAAAGCCGGTACAACTTCTCCATACAGCCTGTACAACGAATCTCTTGCATCCTTTACAACAGGTGATATGTATGATCACCATGATGCAGACGGATTCATCACCCTCTTTGGTCTTCCGCTCAAAGTTCGTGCTATGAAATTACTGGAAGTAGAGAAAAACAAAAATAATAAATAATTGCATTCTTATATTCCGGCAGTCTGATTTTCAGGCCGCCGGAATTTTTATCCGCCTGCTCATGGTATCCTGCAACATTTTGTACAAATTTTTCACGCAATATTCTCCATGTAAGTTATGAATTTACATTTGACAGAAAACTATTCCTATTTTATAATTATTTTATAAACAACACCACAAAGCTTATATAGGTCCATAATTGGTTGGACGTCTCTACCAACTACCGTAATAGTTGCCTATAAGTGTTACTGGTCACAGTAACTCGTCGGGCAAAAATATTCGGTATTTTTTTTGCCTGCGGACAAGTTCCAACAGCCAAAAGGAGGTAACTCATATGACAAAAAAGCCAACCACATTTGCACTCAGAGGCGCTGTATGCTTCAGTACAGATTCCAGTCATCTGACCTGCCTTGAAGACGCTTATCTCGTCTGCCAGAATGGCCTGACAATCGGTGTCTATCCACAGCTTCCAGAGCAGTTTCACGGCATTCCCTGTGAAGATTTCAACAATTGTCTGATTGTCCCGGGAATGAATGACCTCCATCTGCATGCCCCACAATATGCATTTCATGGTATGTACATGGATCTCGAACTGCTGGACTGGCTGAATACCGTCACATTTCCGGAAGAAGCCAGATATGCCGATCTAAATTACGCAGAGAAAGCCTATTCCATCTTCACCGACGATATAAAACACAGTGCAACCACACGTGCTTCTATCTTCGGCACTTTACATGTAGATGCAACAGAACTTCTGATGGACCTGATGGAGAAAACCGGTCTCAAGACCTTCATCGGAAAGGTAAATATGGACCGCAACGGCTCCCTGGCTCTCCAGGAGGCAAGTGCTGTTGTTTCTGCAACGGATACTGTCCGCTGGCTAAATGATATTGCAGGAAAATATGAGAACGTCAAACCGATTCTCACCCCTCGTTTTACCCCTTCCTGCAGTGACGAACTTATGTCCAGACTGGCAGAAATCCAGCAAGCTTACTGTCTCCCGGTACAGTCTCACCTTTCCGAAAACAAGAGTGAAATAGCCTGGGTAAAAGAATTATGCCCCAATACTTCTTTCTATGGGGAAGCCTATGATCAGTTTGGTCTCTTTGGCGGCAAAACCTGCCCGACGATCATGGCGCACTGCGTATACAGTTCTGATGCAGAGCTCTCCCTGATGAAGGACCGGGGTGTATTCATCGCTCACTGCCCACAGTCCAATACCAATCTCTCTTCTGGTATCGCTCCGGTCAGGCGTTATCTTGAAGAGGGACTTCACATCGGACTCGGTACCGACATAGCCGGCGGCCACTCTCTTTCCATGCTACGAGCGATCGCAGATGCCATTCAGGTATCCAAACTTCGCTGGCGGCTTGTGGATGATTCCCAAAAACCTCTTTCACTGGAAGAAGCCTTTTATATGGCTACCATGGGTGGCGGTGCATTTTTCGGAAAAGTCGGGACTTTCGCGGAAGGCTATGAGTTTGATGCACTGATTCTGGATGACAGCAAACTCCGGCATCCTCAGCCTCTGACGGCCAGAGAACGTCTGGAACGACTGATCTATCTCTCAGATGACAGTTGCATCACCGGAAAATATATTTCCGGAAACAAAATCTTTTAGTGCATACGTCTGCACAACACGAAGGGGGTACTTATATGAATCTCGACAAAATTTTCCACCTGAAAGAAAATCACACAGATGTCAAAACTGAGGTTATGGCAGGAATCACTACCTTTATGACAATGGCTTATATTCTGGCCGTCAATCCAAACATCCTGTCTGCTTCCGGCATGGACCGCGGCTCTGTCTTCACCGCCACCGCACTGTCCGCATTCATTGCCACCTGTCTGATGGCGCTTCTGTCCAACTATCCGTTCGTTCTTGCTCCTGGTATGGGACTGAACGCATACTTTACCTACACAGTAGTTCTCGGTATGGGATACACCTGGCAGCAGGCACTTGCAGCAGTCTTTGCAGAAGGTATCATTTTTATCCTGCTTTCTCTTACCAATGTACGTGAAGCGATCTTCAACTCCATTCCGATGAACCTGAAACACGCAGTATCCGTAGGTATCGGTCTCTTTATCGCATTCATCGGACTGCAAAATGCCAAGATCGTTGTTGGAAATGATTCCACACTGGTAAGCATCTTTTCCTTCAAATCTTCTGTAGCAGAAGGGACCTTCTCCTCTCAGGGAATCACCGTACTGCTGGCTCTGATTGGTATTCTGGTGACCGCTGTTCTTCTGGCAAAAGATGTCAAGGGAAGTATTCTCTGGGGCATCCTGATCACCTGGGTTCTCGGAATCATCTGCCAGCTGACACATCTGTATGTACCAAATGCAGACATTGGTTATTACAGCCTGCTTCCAGATTTTTCAAACGGAATTTCTGTACCAAGTATGGCTCCCACCTTTATGAAAATGGATTTTTCCATTGTATTCTCACTGGATTTCGTAGTCATCATGTTTGCATTCCTGTTTGTTGATATGTTTGATACGCTTGGAACTCTGATCGGCGTAGCTTCCAAGGCAGATATGCTCGACAAAGACGGCAAACTTCCAAAAATCAAAGGTGCACTTCTCTCTGACGCAGTCGGAACAACTGTAGGTGCTGTTTGCGGTACTTCTACCGTTACAACCTTTGTAGAAAGTGCTTCTGGTGTTGCAGAAGGCGGTCGTACTGGTCTTACTTCCATAGTAGCAGGTATTCTGTTTGCACTTTCCCTCCTGCTCTCACCAATCTTCCTGGCAATTCCTTCCTTTGCCACTGCACCGGCTTTGATCGTTGTAGGCTACCTGATGCTGACATCTGTTACAAAAATTGACTTCAGTGATATGACAGAAGCGATTCCATGCTTTATCGCCATTATCGCAATGCCATTCATGTACAGCATTTCCGAAGGTATCTCCATGGGCGTTATCTCTTATGTAGTCATCAATCTGATTACCGGAAAGGCAAAAGAAAAGAAGATCAGTGTGCTGATGTACGTTCTTGCCATATTATTTGTACTGAAATATATTTTCATCTGATCTTAACAAGGATGCGCAGTGATTCTGTAAAGAAGATGTCAGCTTATGCTGACCTGAATCACGCGCCAGGTCTTACGGATGTTCGACTTGAAAATTATTCATAGGGACTCTGCATATGCGGAGTCCTTATTTTTTTATTTTCACTCTTTATCAATGCATACCTATGCAGTATAATACAAAGATACAAGGGTTTAAAGCGGATATGAGCTTCATGCTCGCATGAATGGGCATATACATTTGAAACCCGCTATCTTATCACACGAGGAGAAACATTATGAAAAAAGAATCTATTCCGGTCAGGAATTCTCTTTTACTGCTTCTGACTGCAACTATCTGGGGTGTTGCCTTTGTTGCCCAGAGTGTCAGCATGGACTACATCGGCGGCTTTACTTTCAATGCCGTCCGCAATCTTATTGGTGCACTGACACTCCTGCCGGTCATCTGGGGACTTGGCAAAACAAAAGCACCAGAAGAAAAAAAACGTATTCAAGCATCTTCCGACCGCAAAACATTAATCACCGGCGGTATCTGCTGTGGTATCCTGCTCTGCTTTGCAAGCAACTTCCAGCAGTTTGGCATCAAATACACCAGCGTTGGTAAAGCCGGCTTTATCACCGCCTGTTACATTGTCATTGTTCCGATCATCGGTATCTTTCTGAAAAAGAAATGCAGCCCGTTTATCTGGATTGCTGTCATTCTTTCCCTGTGTGGACTTTATCTTCTTTGTCTGACTCCAGGAGAGGGATTTGCCATCGGCAAGGGCGAACTTCTGGTACTGATCTGTGCTTTCCTGTTTTCCTTACATATCCTTACAATCGACCATTTCTCACCACTGGTAGATGGTGTAAAAATGTCCTGTATCCAGTTTCTGGTCTGTGGAATCCTCTCCGGAATCCCGGCGCTGATCTTTGAAAGTCCGGATCTTGCCGGAATTTTCGCCGCAAAAATTCCGGTTCTCTATGCCGGAGTTATGTCCTGTGGCGTTGCCTACACCCTGCAGATCGTCGGTCAGAAAAATATGAACCCAACTGTAGCCTCCCTGATTCTCAGCTTGGAATCCTGTATCTCTGTTATCGCTGGCTGGTTGATTCTCGGCCAAAATCTCAGTAGTCGCGAAATTTTCGGCTGCGTGCTGATGTTTGGTGCGATCATCCTAGCTCAGTTGCCACAAAAAGGAACTGCTTTCTGATAAAATTGGTTTTGCTGCGTTGCATAATTATACCAAAAAAGGTCATCACTGTCAGAATTGATCTGATTCAACTCTGATCGTGACGACCTTTTTATCTCATATTTTATTTAAACGAATACAAAAGCTCTGATTCACTCTGCAATCTGTTTAAATCTCGTATGTCTCGAGATATTACCTGTGAACAGTAATTAAATCTCGCCTTTTGCTTTCAGATGTTCTTTTATCTTCTCAAAACTCTCATCACTGACATCATGTTCCATCTTGCAGGCATCTGCCCGGGCAATCTCATCACATACTCCAAGGCCTTCCAGCATCTTTGTCAGGACGGTATGGCGCTCATAGATTCTGTTTGCAATCTCAGCACCTTTGTCCATCAGTGTCACCGTTCCATAACGGTCCATCGCAATATAACCGTCTTCTCTGAGAAGCTTCATTGCATGGCTGACACTTGGCTTGGATACCCCGAGCATAGTCGCAATATCAACAGAACGAACTCCGCCGCCTTTTTTGGATAAAACAAGGATTGCCTCCAGGTAATCCTCTGCCGATTCTCTGATTTGCATAAAAAACACCTCCCATTTAGGTACATAATACCACAGGATTACCCTGAATTCAACAATTGTTTTTCTTATCTAACTTTGTTTAGGCGCCACTGTATGTCTTAATTATCATCACCGGTCAGACGAAGAATATCGCGGATCTCATCCACCTTCATATCAAGGATGATTGCCAGTTCATCGATCGTAAATGCATTCTTCTCATCCTCTCCGTCATTTAATTCTCGAACAGCACTTTCCAGTTTCTCCACACGCGCTACCAGACTGTCATCCTCGAATTTTCTCTGTGTCTGTTCTTCCAGAACAAGCTGGATTCCTTTGCGCATTTCACTCAGAAGCCACTTCTCATCTCTGCATTCATCACCGGCAGTTCCAAGCGCCTGGATCAGGCACAGATTCGCCTCCTGAATCAGATCGGCCAGCTGCATTTCTTCTATATTCATCTCAACAGCCATATCTGCCGCCGTTTTCATATAATAAGAACTAAGTGTCTGAAGTGCCCTCTGATCACCGGCTGCCAGAGCTTCAAATACACTGTCAGCATCCACCTCATCAACAACCGGCAGTTCCTCCAGATAATTTTTAAGATAAGCTTCTTCTTCTGCTGTAAGAGGAATTTTTTTATGTTCAGGCTCCTTTGCTTCTTCTCCTGCCGTTTCCAGACCTTCAATGAGAATTCCCTGAGAAGTAAGATATTTTAATACACCCAGCAACTGGCTTTTGTCCAGGTCACACTCTTCAAATACCTGACGGATTTCGGCTGCATTTAACGCATTCCCATGTTGTCTGGCAATTTCCTGCACTTCTTTTAGTTTATTCTGAAACTCCTGTACGTTCATCACAGTTCTCCTTTATTCCGACAGTTCATCTGTCATTATCTTATTAAGATCATTTAAACACACTGTTATTTTTCATTTTTTCTCCGTTTTTTTATTGTAACATCCTTCTCTGTTTTTTCCAAGAAAATCTATCTCTTTTCTATAATTTTTACTCTTTTCGCAATAAAATATAAAACTTTTTTCCACCTGAAACCCCTGTAAAATCAATGTTTTTTAGGTCTTAAAACTTTTTTCGAAAAAAAGTTGAAAAAAGTTGTTGACATTTGCATATCACTATAATATAATATGTCTTGCGTTGAGCGACAAAGCCAAACGCAAACAATTAAATACCGTTAACGGGGTGTGGCTCAGCTTGGCTAGAGCGCCTGGTTTGGGACCAGGAGGCCGCAGGTTCGAATCCTGTCACCCCGATGCTGTAAACA